>Ga0302326_10001585_pt1 | contig 57404 bp, 55 predicted proteins | sample Palsa_T0_3_FD_202264 | JGI IMG/M metagenome (GOLD analysis project Ga0302326, IMG submission 202264) | Peat permafrost microbial communities from Stordalen Mire near Abisko, Sweden - Palsa_T0_3 | ecosystem: Environmental > Terrestrial > Soil > Palsa > Peat permafrost | place: Sweden: Abisko...
TCGAGAACGCCCGCGAGGTCGCGGAGTTCCTGCGCCGCCATCGCACGGTCGAATGGGTCAATTACGCGGGATTCCCCGACAACCCTCTGTATCCCATGGCGCAGCGTTATCTGGGTCCCAACCGCTGCTCGCTCTTGACGTTTGGAGTGAAGGGCGGCTTCGAGGCGGGAACGAAATGTTTCAATGCCCTGAGCCTGTTCAAGCGCATGGTCAATATGGGCGACGCCAAGTCGCTGGCGTGTCACCCCGCGTCCACCACGCATCGCCAACTCAAGCCGGAAGAACAAGCGAAAGTGGGTGTGACCCCGGAAATGATCCGGCTGAGCGTGGGCATCGAACACATCGACGACATTCTTGCTGACCTCTCCCAGGCACTGGACAAGACCACAACGTGAGACTCGCGGAAATCATCGCGATTAACGATTTGGGAGGCACGTCATGGCGTTGCTAATCGACGGAGGCCGGATTCCGCCTCGCTGGGCGGAGAAGAAGGGGCTGCATCCCGTACGGCCCAACGGACGTTACGACTCTGGGGCGGAGTGCGTCAAGATCGCTTTCATCAATAACATGCCCGACCCCGCGCTCGAAGATACGGAGATGCAGTTCATGGAGCTTCTCGATGCCGCTGCCCGCGAGGTTCCCGTGCACCTCAAGCTTTACTCGCTGCCTAAGGTTCCCCGCGGCGTTCGCGGCCAGCAGCACCTGAACAACTTCTATTCCGGCGTCGACGATCTTTGGAACCAGCGGTTTGACGCTGTCATCCTGACAGGCACCGAGCCGCGTCAGTCCGACTTGCGCGCGGAGCCATATTGGTCTGCCTTGACCGATGTTCTCGACTGGGCCGAGCGCAACACGGCTTCGACAATCTTGTCCTGCCTGGCCGCGCACGCTGGCGTTCTGCACAGCGACGGAGTCCGACGTCACCCGCTACCGGACAAACAATTCGGCGTTTTCGAATCGGCGAAAGTCTGTGATCACGAACTTACCCGGCACGCAACCCGGCCGATGCGGTTTCCACATTCTCGGTGGAACGAGGTGCGAGAAGACGCACTGACCGCCTGTGGCTATGACGTTCTGACCAAGTCCTCGCAAGCCGGCGTCGACTTGTTCGTGAAGCAGAAGAAGCAAAGCCTGTTCGTGCATTTCCAGGGTCATCCCGAATACGAAGCGCGGACTCTGTTGAAGGAATACCGCCGGGACATCAAGAGATTCCTGCGCCAGGAACGGGAAACCTATCCCACGATGCCGCACGGATACTTCGACGGGCCAGAGGCGAGACTTCTCGCGGAGTTTCAGGAAACTGTTCTTGCCCATCCCCGTGAGGAGCAGATGGTATTCTTTCCTGACGCGGTTGTTGCCGGCGCGTTGCGGAACACCTGGCAGTCCTCGGCTACGTGCGTTTACCGCAACTGGCTGCAGTATGTTTTGTCGAAGAAGGTCGAGACATCGCCGTTCGCGGTGATGACGGCATCGTATGTACAAGTCCAGCGAAAACGGTCTGCGGTATCGTAAAAAGGACCCAATGAAAATCAACAGCTTACCCGTAAGCTTTTGGCGCACTAAAGCCGCGTGAAATCGACGCGTTAGCCATAAGTTATTAATTCTACAAGGTCGGGGTCTGCACGAGGCCAGGGAGAGCGCTCCACGCCGCGCAGAAGCCCCGCCAGTGCATCAGGGAGGCCCGCAGAGCGGGGAACGGACGCGGAGACGCGGAGAGAGAGACCCGGCCCGGCGTGGAGGTTATGCCGCAGTTCTGAAGCCCTCAGATCGTCTGCAAATCGCTATTTGCTTGAAGTGAACAACCATTACGGGTTACGAGGAAGCATTTCCGTTGAACAAGATACACTACATTTTGCGAAATGCGCCTCTGTTGAAGGCATGGCACCCACTGGCACGATTCAGACTCTTACTCCAATGATCGCTCCGGCCCCGACCACTGAAACCCAGGCGTCAGCGACGTTGATACTTCCCGCGCGCATCGGCGACGTGGTGAAGCCGTGGGCGGAAACTCGGCCCGATCATCCGGCTCTGCTTGAAGCCTCCGGAACGTGGACCTATCTTGAACTGGCTTCCGCAATTTCCCACACGCAGACTTGGCTGTGCAACTCGGGAGTGCGTCCGGGCGATCGGGTCATGATCGTCGGAGAGAACTCCCGGGAATTCGTAGCAATGCTATTGGCTTCGGCCGGCGTCGATGCATGGCCTGTGCTGGTGAATTCGCGCCTTTCGACGCGGGAGGTCGAAGCGATTCGCGATCACTGCGGTGCTCGCCGCGTGCTCTATACCACAAGCGTGTCGCCGCACGCGGCTGACCATGCTAAGCGTCACAGCGCGCAAGTCGAAGAACTGAGGGGTCTGGGAATAATCGGCATTAGTTCCTTAAACGACAGCGCCCAAACGGAGCCGCTGGATGAGAACATTCCCGACCGCGTCGCCGCGCTAATCTACACATCCGGCACCACCGGCCTTCCTAAGGGCGTCATGTTGAGCCACCGGAATCTGTTATTTCTCGCGGCTGGTTCGGCGAAGATACGATCCCTCACGGCTGACGACCGCCTTTACGGAATTCTGCCGATGTCTCATGCCGTGGGCCTTTCCGTGGTGCTCCTCGGTTCGTTGCTCAGCGGAGCGTCACTTTACTTGTCGCCGCGTTTCGATCCCATGACCGCGCGGCTGACCCTGGAGAAAGAGCGCCTCACCGTCATGCTGGGCGCTCCCGCCACATTCACCCAATTCCTGCAATACGCAAAGATGAGAGGCGTCGAGTCGCTCAAGTTTCCCGCGCTTCGTATCATTTCTTCCTCGGGCGCTCAGCTTCACTCTTCCACCAAGTTGGCCGTGGAACGTCTTTTCGGCATGCCGCTGCACAACGGTTATGGCGTCACAGAATGTTCGCCCACCATCGCGCAGACCCGCGTCGACGCTCCGCGTAGCGATACTTCGATCGGACCGCCGTTCCCAGGAGTTGAAATCAAGTTGGTTGGACCGGACCGCAACGCCGTGGCTGCCGGAGAAGCCGGCGAACTATGGGTGCGCGGGCCTAACGTCATGAAGGGATACTATCGCGCTCCCGAAGAGACCGCCGCGGTGATCGACGCGGAAGGATGGTTCAATACGCGCGACCTGGCCCGGCTCGAAGATGGAAATCTATTCATTGTCGGAAGAACGAAGGATCTGATCGTGCATCACGGTTTCAACGTCTATCCGGCAGAAGTTGAGGCGGTGTTGAACGCCCATCCCGCAGTCGCGCAGTCCGCCGTGATTGGGCGTTCGGTGGAAGGAGACGAAGAAGTCGTGGCTTTTGTTCAGCTCTTGCCAGACTCGACATTGACAGCTACGGATCTTGTCGAATACGCCGCGCGGCATCTGGCTCCGTACAAGCGGCCGTCGCAGATTTTTCTCGTTCCCACGATGCCGGTCAGTCCGACCGGAAAAGTTGTTAAGGCCGAACTCGCCAAAATGCTCGAACGGCCTTCCGCAGCAATGACCACCTAAAGTCCTACAGCGGCACTTCGATCAGGCTCGGACCCTCGCTTTCAAACCCTTCTCGCAACGCCTTCGCAAACCCTTCCAACGAATTCACGCGCCCCCCCGGCACTCCCATGCCCTTCGCCAAGTGTACCCAGTCGAGATCCGGACGCCCGATCTCGAACATGTCCGAAGCGCTCGGCCCCGGCCTTCCCACACCCAGATAAGAGAACTCGCGCTTCAGCACCGTATAGTCGCGATTGGCGAAAACCACCGTTGTGACCTTGAGCCCTTCGCGCGCCATGCTCCACATTGCCTGTGGTGTGTACATGCCGCTGCCGTCGGCAGTCAGGCACAACACTCGGCGATCCGGGCATGCCACTGCCGCGCCTACCGCCAGCGGCAGCGCAATTCCGATCGAGCCCCCGGTATTGCCCAGCCAGTCGTGCCGCGGAGCGCCGCTCGTGGCCGCCATCATGCCTCGTCCTGAGGTCATGGATTCATCCACCACAATCGCATTCTCAGGCAGCAGCGCTCCCACTGCGGCGGCCAGTCCCGGCAAGGTGATCTCGCCGCTCGGCGCCGGCGGCCGCCCAGTCTTCTCCGGCGCAGCATGAGTACCGTGCACCGACAGGGCTGTGGCCAGCTCATCGAGCGCGCCGACATAATCTTCTCCGGGATTCGCCAGCGTGTGGATCTCGCATTCCGGCGATGTAAGCACAGCGTTCTTGCCCGGGGAAGCGAAATACGCCACCGGAGCCGGAGCGCCAACCAGGATGAACTGGCGAAATTCGTTTAGCTGCTCGACCGCCTGTTCAAGGACGTATTGAATGCGCTCGACTGAAGCGACGCCCACGCCGCGCTCCAGTCGCGTGATGGGGTAGGGAGCTAGCAGCTTGGCGCCGGTCGCCGCCGCGATGCGCCCAGCCCTTCCCAGTCCTTTGCCGTGGAGCGCATTCCCAGCGAGAAGCATCGCCGTCCGCAAGCCTGATCGGAGCATGGTGGCGGCGCGGTCAATCGCCTGAGCCTCCGGCAGAGGAGGCGGAGGCGGCGCGGCGATAGCCGCAACTGCGCCACCTTCACTCCATGCAACATCGGCGGGAACAATCAACGTGGCGACCTGTCCGGGCGCAGTCCGTGCAGCGACGATCGCTTCCGCGGCATCGCGTCCGACCTCTTCGACAGCGTGAGAAGTCCGCAGCCATTTAGAGTACGGGCGCGCGATTCCTTCGATATCGGCAGAGAGCGGAGTGTCGTGGCGCAGATGATAAGTTGCGTGCTGGCCAACCACGTTTACGATTGGCACTTGCGCCCGGCTGGCATTGTGCAGGTTCGCCAACCCATTGGCGAGACCAGGGCCAAGGTGCAGCAGGGTCCATGCCGGCTTCTGCGCCATGCGCGCGTATCCGTCCGCGGCGCCCGTAACCACGCCTTCAAACAGGCCGAGCGCGCAGCGCATTTCCGTCAGCCGGTCCAGCGCCGCAACGATGTGAATTTCTGAAGTGCCAGGGTTTGCAAAGCAAGTGTCAACCCCTGCGGCGATAAGCGTGCGAACCAAGCTCTCTGCGCCGTTCATGGTTGACCCATTGCCTGATCCGCCTCTTCCACGTAACGTGCGAGTACGGCGGCCAAACTCTGGAAGTGCGTGCCGATCATCCCCAGATGATCGCCGGGAACGGTCTCGACTTTAAGTTCTGTTGCCAGTTTTCTCCACACCTTGGTGGGATTATTTGGGAGGTAAGAGTTCGCTGCGGGTCTTACGAACCTGATCGTGCCTGGATAAAATCGCGGGCGATAGCGCTCCATGGTCAATAAATCGCATTCCTTCACCCGCACAGTTGTCTGGGCGAACGATAGGCGGGAGGATCCAGCAGCAATTGGGTGGACGCTGTGACTTCCGGCAAGTTGCAATCGACGTTTAAGGGCGCGAACTACTCGCGAGAATGTGGTGCGCATGGGCCTCCGCTTTATCTCGGAGATATGGCCGGTTGTCCGTTTGGCGAAGAGCCATAGGCGCTGGCCCGGCGAGAAGTAGCGGGGATGCGGGTACGTGTCCACGAGCGCCAGGAGTGCGACTTTCTTACCCTCCGCCGACAGGCGCTGCGCCATTTCCAGAGCCACCAGGCCACCGAACGAATAACCGATAAGGATGTAAGGCCCTTGCGACTGCAACTCGTTGAGCGCCTCAAGATAGAACGCGGCCATGTCTTCAATCCGCGCAAACGGCTCTTCCAATCCGTCGACGCCTTTGGCCTGGATCCCATAAATCGGATGTCCCGTGCGAATGTGTTTTGCGAGTTCGGAGAAACTGGCGCGGCCGCCCAGTCCATGCGCAATCAGAATCGGCGGCTTCTCGCTGCCTGTCTTCAGTTGAACGAAAGGCGAGAACCGCGGAAGCGTAGGCTCCCGCAACACGGCGACCAGGGCTGTGATCGTCGGGGCGTGGCAGAGCGTCGCGCTCGGCAGTTCCCGGCCACACGCCTGCGCAATCTCGGCAAATACGCTGTCCGCTAAACGATCGTTGCCCCCGAGATCAAAAAAATTATCCTCGGGGCCAATAGGTGAACGTTGCAGCACGCGCTGCCAAATCTGGGTGAGCACGTCAATGGTTGCGGCGCTGGGCTTTTCACTCGCTGCACATGCCCGCACCCTCCTAAGCTCAGACTCCATGTTGCCCAAAACTCCGCCGATCATGAATGCGCGAACGCCCAGTAGAGTTCCCGGGCCTTGGTGTAGAGCGGGCCAAATTGCAGCGGACGGTCGCCGATCCGGGTCACCGGGACCACCTTGGAGTAGTTTCCAGTGGCGAAAACTTCGTCTGCGTTCTCGAAGTCCTGGTACGCGAGGGTTTTCTCGACCACCGTCACTCCCGATCCTCGCAACAGCCCGATTACCCGTTGCCGGGTGATACCAGCCAGAAATGTTCCATTCGGCATCGGTGTAAACACTACACCATCCTTTGCCATGAAAACATTGGAGGTGGCGAGCTCGGCGACATTGCCCAGGACATCGCAGACAATCGCATTGTCGAAGCCGCGGGCGTGCGCCTCGAAAAGCGCGCGAGAATTATTGGGATAAAGACATCCGGCTTTGGCGTCGACCGGCATCGTTTCAATGGTCGGCCGCCGATAGGGAGACAGTGTGATCGAGAAGCCCTTCGGCGCGCGCATCGGCGCTTCGTACATGGAGAGACACCACTGGGTCGACTCGGGATCGTGCGCCTGAACCCACGGTCCTTCTTTTTCCGCCCAGTACATCGGTCGAATGTAGAGCGCGGCATCTTTATCGAACCGCTTTACGCCCTCGCGCGCGAGCCTCATCCATTCTTCGGGCGAAACCGTTGGCTTAAGAAAGAGTTTCTTTGCGGAATCGTTCACGCGCGCACAGTGAAGATCGAGATCGGGCGTGACCCCTTCAAACGCGCGAGCGCCATCGAAGACAATGGAGCACAACCACGCGGCATGCGTGCGCGGACCCATGATCGGCACGTTGCCCTCATGCCAGTCTCCCTCGAAATAGGTCCAGGTCTTGGACCATCCGGTTCCCAGTGCCACCTTTCCTCCCCGCACCGCTGCTCGTACGCTACCCTACGCGAATTTATGGCGTCAATAACTCAAGCGTGTCGCACTGATCGATGCTCACTTTGCCCGGCCGGCGAAACCAAAAATAGCCTTCAACTCAAGGAATTCTTCCATGCCCGCCTCACCCCATTCCCGGCCATTACCCGACTGTTTGTAGCCTCCGAAGCAACCACCGAAGTCGACCCTCGCATTGTTGATGTGCACGTTGCCCGAGCGAATTCGTTTTGCTACCCGGCGGGCTCGTTCCAGATCTCCCGAAGTCACAAACCCTGACAGGCCGTAGAGCGTGTCATTCGCGATTCGGATGGCATCGTCTTCGTCTTCGTACGGGATCATGCAGAGAACTGGCCCGAAGATTTCCTCTCGGGCGATGGTCATGTTGTTATCCACATCTGAGAATACGGTCGGCCTTACGAAATAGCCCTTACTCATACCATCGGGCCGTCCGAGACCACCCGCAACTAATTTTGCGCCTTCCTCGATCCCGACGTTGATCAGCCGCTGAACCTTATCGAACTGGGCTTTGCTCGCGAGCGGGCCCACGTTGATTCCTTCCGCAAAAGGATCGCCCACTTTGGTGGCCTCGACGGCCTTCTTCGCTGCGGCAATCGCCGGCACCATCTTCGAGCTGGGAATCAACATGCGCGTAGGCGCGTTGCAAGATTGGCCGGTATTTCGAAAACACGATTGCGCGCCCTCCTTGACCGCAACTTCGAGATCGGCATCGTCCAAAATAATGTGCGCAGACTTTCCACCAAGTTCCTGCGTGACGCGCTTCACAGTGGGAGCTGCCGCCAAAGCCACGGCTACGCCTGCTCGCGTGGATCCAGTAAAAGAAACCATCGCTAGGTCAGGATGCGAGGAGATCGCGGCGCCGACCGTAGGTCCATCGCCATTAACCAGATTGAAAACACCATGTGGAGTTCCCGCTTCATGCAGAATCTCCGCGAATAGATAAGCGGAAAGCGGCGCCATTTCGCTCGGTTTAAGTACGACCGTGCATCCCGCGGCCAGCGCGGGCGCTACTTTGGCGACAATCTGGTTCATCGGCCAGTTCCAGGGTGTGATGAGCCCGCACACTCCGATCGGCTCCTTTCGCATGAGGGTCGATCCCTTGAGATCTTCGAAGTTGAAATGCTCGAGCACCTTCACAACTTCCAATAAATGTCCCAGCCCGGCCGGAGCCTGCGCCGCTCGCGACAGTGAAATCGGACATCCCATTTCCTGCGAAATCGTCGTTGCCATTTGTTCCGAGCGGGCTTTGTAAACCTCGACGATCCGCCTCAGGATTGTCAGCCGTTCCTCAACCGCGGTCTCCGAGTACGTCTCAAAAGCCTTCTTCGCCGCGGCCACCGCGTTGTCGACATCAGCTGCACTCCCGAGTGAAATCGTGGCGATGGGCTGTTCAGTGGCTGGATTGATAACTTCGAAGTCCCGGGCTGTGGTCGGCCCTACCCATTTCCCATCGATATAGAACTGGCGGCAATCCCTCATTCATGTTCCCCAATCTTCAGTTTGAAGAAACTCCATCGGTCCTTCATCTTTATCCTACCGCGACTTTGCACGCGCTTCCCAAAGTCGTGGAACCAAGGTTTTTCCTGAAGGAGGCTGGCGGTGTTAAGGTGAGACGGAACGCGCCCTGAAAACCAAACCAAGCGGGTTAGAGAGTACATTGTGCGGGATACCACGAAGGAATCGACTTCCACATTGTCGCCGATTGCAGTCTATTCCGTTCTCGGCGCAATCTCGCTCGTGATTTGGTGGGGCCCGCTCACGTCGTCGTTCGCTCTGGCCCTGCGCGACGAACAATACACGCACATCCTGTTGATTCTCCCCATCAGCGCGATCTTGATCTTCCTCGATTGGAAATCTCCTGAACCCTTCACCGGACTGAGTGTGAGCATCGGTTCGGTCGTTCTGGCCTTCGCTGTTTTGGTGACTGCTGTTGCGAGATGGAGAGAGGGCGCTCTGCCCTCCGACGTACAACTTTCGTTGAACATGCTGGCGCTCGTGATCTGGTGGATCGCGGCTTTTGCCTTTTGCTTCGGCGCTCACGCTTTTCGCCGTTCACTCTTTCCTCTTTGCTTTCTGCTCTGGTTGATTCCTTTTCCCGAATTCGTGTTGGATCCGATCGTAAGCTTGCTTCAGCAAGGCTCTGCTCTAGCCGCGCGTTTGCTATTCATGGCGGCACGGGTTCCGGTCGCTCACCAGGGCATGCTGTTGCACATCCCAGGACTGACTCTTGAGGTTGCCCCAGAGTGCAGCAGCATCCGCTCAAGCATGATCCTGCTGGTCACGACCATGGTTCTCGCGCAGCTTCTCTTGCGCTCGTTTTGGCGAAAGGCTTTGGTTATCGCCGTGGCGATTCCTCTTTCTGTCGCTAAGAATGGCCTTCGGATATTCGTCATCGCGATGCTGGCAACGCGTGTCGATCCCAGTTTCCTGACTGGGAGGCTCCACCGCCAGGGCGGCATCATCTTTCTTCTGATCGCTCTGGCAGCGATATTCCTACTGCTTTGGATTATGCGCCATGGCGAAGAGGTAAAACCGGTGGCCACGGCGAAGAAAACTGTTTGAAGGGAACCTGAGCTTATCGATGGATGACGTCAAACGTCACCGCCGTCGCAGAGGAGCCGATGTTCAACATGGAGATGGCCCGCTCCATTTTGTGATGTCCGGTTTTGTGGAACAGGTAGCTCAGCCCAACCACACCAACGGTTTCCCCGGCGAAGTTCACCGCAAGTCCCGTGGTACTGCCGCTGAACACGCGTGTAACCGGGTTCAGTTCCTGGCCGCCACTACGCAGGTTGTCCCGGGTCACGACGAAATCGGCTGCGCTAAAAGCGGCGCTTGCCGCAAACAGCACGCTGTTCTCACGGTCCCAAAAGCGATGCCTGGGAGCTTCGGGCAGCGTGGCAGGTTGGACGAAATTCACGATTGGGGCGGGCGTCATCGCAGCCGGTTGCATCGCTGCAGGCTGAAGCATCGCCATTGAAACCTGTTGCGCCGGCGCCGGTCGACAAAATCCCAGAACCGCCAGCAGAACAGCCGCTCTGGGTAAGCTCATCGCGCTACGCCAGTTTGTAACTTTAGTGAATCGCAACATTGGCCACCTGTACTAGTACTAACGCAAATGCGTGGCCAGGGAGAATGGCTCCTAGGTGCCACTAAAGCATTTAGAATGATTACCTTGTGTCGAGCGGAGTTACTGAAGTCACTTAAGAGTGTGCAAGAGGTTGCAGATGCGGATGAGAAAACTATCGATCCCCCTCAAGATCTCTGGCGCAATTCTGGGTGCAGTCGTGATCCTGATGATGATCTGCGTGGGCCAAGTCAAAAACAGCACAACGCAAACTCCGAGCCCCGCGGGCGCCAAAGAAGCGCCGCAGCCAGACATCCCACTGTGTAACGGAGCTTCCACGGGTTCGTCCGCCGCAAGCGCACCCGCGCCAGTCAACCCGCATCCGCACTCCGTGACCCTCTCGTGGAAGCCGGTCGTTCCCGCAACCACTTCGCCAGCAGACGCTATCAAGGGCTACTACGTGTACCGGAGCTTCACCTCGCACACCTACGTGGAGAGCAATCGGATGAGTGATTTGCCGTTGCGGAGCACCCGCTGTGTCGATACCACCGTCGAGTCGCGAAAGACTTACTTTTATATGGTAAAGGCAGTTACCGAACGCGGAAAGCAAAGCGAAGCCTCGATCGAGATCAAGGCTGTAGTACCTTTTCCCTGACCGCCCCGATCTCTCTTTCTTCTGCCGTCGGCTATGGGACCACGGCCTCCACCGGAGGCGTAGATTTGGCGCTCTCTTGCCCGCTGGAGGTTACCGATGTGGCTTCGTAGTAATATGTCTGGCCGGCGACGACGGTGGTATCGGTGTAAGCAGTGCTGGGATCCAAAGCAGAGTTGATCTTGGAGTATGTGCCGGTTGCCGTGGCGCTTCGATACACGTTGTAGCCCGCCACCTCCGACAGGCTGGAGTTCCAGAAAAGATTAACGCTGTATTGTGCCGCTGTGCCGGTACCGCTGAGAGATTCAACCGCCAGCGGGTTGGAGGCGTTGCTGACGAATGTGAGAGAGCCAGACACGGTCCCGCTCTTCTGCGGCGTGAAACCCACGTTGAAAGACATGCTCTGGCCCACGGCGATCGTCAGCGGGAAAGAAGCTCCATCCAACGCAAATTGCGAACTGCTGTTGGAAGCGGAAGAAACTGTCACATTCGCGCCCGTAGCGCTCAGGGTCATCGCTTGAGTCGTGGTGGCTCCAACCGTCACGTCGCCGAAGTTTAGTGGCGCCGGAGCTATGATTAACTGTCCCGCACCGGTTCCCGTGCCCGTGAGAGGTATGTTCAGCGTGGGACCTACAACAAAAAGGCTGCCTCCGGCCGCGCCGGCCGCTGATGGGGCGAAGGTGACGGTCAAACTAATGCTTTGCCCTGCGCTCAAAGTCAAAGGCAGCGCAGGCCCGGTCATGGAAAATCCGCTACCCGTTATCTGGAGGGCCGAGACAGTCACCCTCCACGAACGTGCGTTTGTAAGCACCACCGGCAGCGTGGATCTGGCACCTACAGCCACTTGCCCAAACGATGCAACCGCAGGGCTGGCCGTCAGGGTTTCGCTGCTTACGCCCGTCCCCGCAACCTGAAGCAAAAGGGAAGCGCCCGCGGCATTGCTGGAGAATTTAATCGTTCCTCCTGTCCATCCGAGCTCTTGGGCGGTGAAGCCTACACTCAGCTCGACGCTTTGTCCCGCCGCCAGGACCAGCGGCAGGCTCAAGTTGGGCATTGAGAATTCCGAGTTGCTCGCCGTGACTTCCGACACCGTTACACTCGTCTGCCCATTGTTCGCCAGCGTGACCAGCAAGGTCTCACTCTGACCGACAATGGTATCGCCGAATCGCAGGCCCGAGGGTGTGCAGGCAAGCTGCGGCGTAGATGCGCTGGCGCTCACGGCCGCCATGCCGAGCAGCGAAATCGCCAAGCCGAGCGCTAGAAAGCGGATGGGGCGGACGGAAAAAGACTGGAGGATGGACTGGGGGAGTCGCATGGCATCCAGTCTGAAGGCCTCGCGAGCCAGTGAGTAGATTCCGCTAGTACATCAAGCCCATGGCCGATAGTACAATCGTCCCAAATTAGGATTTACTGAGAAACCAGTGGCCCCATGAACGTGCGCCGCACGCAATTACCTGCACCATGCTCGATCTCAGCAAAATATTCGCTGTGATTCAACTAGGTTCCTGCTGTCGCCCGAAGAAACGTAAGATGTTATGTGGCCCGGACAAAAACCTCTATCTACCTCTTGATGCTCATCATTTGTCTGTCTCTGCCCCTCCCTGCTCAACAGATCGTTCTGCGAGGTCACGTCACTGACCCTCAGGGAAACGCTCTGCCCAAGGCATCCGTGCGATTGGCCGACCAAGACCAGGTTGTCGGAGAAGCGACTACCGGAATCGACGGACTCTTTCAAATACCGTTGTCTTCCCCGGGAAAATTTGTCGTCAAGGTTGATGCGGCTGGGTTTCGTCCGATCGAGCAGCCAGTCAACATCGCTCGTAGCGGTCCCTTCGAAATCACGGTGACGATGACCCAACTTTCATCGCGCATCGAAAGCGTCACTGTTATCGCAGATGTAAACCAGTCCGACGTACTTTCTCCCGATCCTGCGGAAAGGGTTTTTGTCCGCCAGGATCTGCTCGATGCCAATCCCGGCCGTCCCGGTGCGCCCGTGTCCATCCTCGGATTCCCGATAGAAACCGCTTCCAGCGGAATCAAAGCTCCGCAATACTTCGCCCCCGGCGTGGCGGGAGATCATGGCGAGCCTATTGCCCAGTTTATCTCCGTGGGTAGCTACCTCGTGCCCAACAACCTATCGGCCAATGCCCACGGCAACGGCTATTCGGACCCGAACATATTCATTCCCGAGGTTCTCGAAAGCGTTCAGGTCGATGGCGGAGCGTTCAACGTTCGGGAAGGGAATCATTCAGTAAACTTGGCGGCGACCTACGCACTCAGGTCTCGTCTCGATCCCTTCATCACCGTGACCGGCGATTACCGCGACGTCGACGTTGTCGCCGGCCTCAGCCCGACGCCTGAATCTTTCACCGCCTTCGAAGCCTCCTACGGCAACGGATTTCTCGGTCGGCTGGAACATCGCCAACAATACAAATTCAACGGCCAGCGAATCTTTCATATCGGTGAGCACCGGCTCACCCTGTTTGGCATCGCGTATGACGGCTTTTCCTACGTCCCCGGGCTCGTCCCCATCTTTGCCGAAAATCAATATGACGGGGCTTTCCCCAACTATGGCGACACCATCGATCCGCGCCAGAAAGACCAAACTCACACGGCTCTGGTAGCTTTGAACGATGTCTGGCAATTCAGCGGCACCCAGCAACTGCACCTCTCCGGCTTTTTTCGCTCCTACAATCTTTCCTTGTTTTCAGATTTTGGGCAGGGCCTCATCCGGCAAAGCGAGTTCCGCACCGTTGCCGGCGGCAGCGCGAACTATGTAAACAAGCTCTCCGAACATTTTTCCCTACTGGGCGGCGTCGACTATGAACGCGAAGCGCCGCGCCGCGATGATCTAGATCAGTATGGATTCTTTAACCCGGGCGATCCCAGCTACTACGGCCCTTTCACTCCAGTCGACGGAAATAACGTCACTCTCGGATCCCTCACGCCCTACATCGCTGCCGATGGCTCCCTGACCCGCTACTTCCGCTATTATCTCGGCTGGCGCCGCGATGAAATCGACTTTGACAACAACGATCTGCTGCACCCGCAGAATTCGTTTCAGAAATGGGTGGGCTTAAACTCGCCGAAAGCGACAATATCTCTTCTTCCGAAGGACTCGTGGTACGTTCCTCTCATCTCGCTTAGCTTTGGCCAGGCTTTCTTTACGGAAGATCCACGCATCGGCACCGGAACCGCCGCGGGCACTCCCGTCGCAACGTCGCATTCTTACCAGATTGTTGCCAGCAAGAGCGTCCACAAGACAGATTTGCGCCTTACTCTCGGCCACGTAACCAGCAGCGCGGAGCTGGCGAAACTCGACCCCGATACCGGACTGCAGCTTAACCAAGGCCCCAGCCGCCTTCGATTCATGACGGTCGCCGCGCGTCGAGACTTCAGCCAGGGATCACTGTTGGCAACTTTTTCCAAAGCCGACGCGCGAGACCTCGACTCGGGACAACCCACACCGGAAGCTCCCCGAACCATCTTTGACTTGTTGGGAATAATCCAGAAGCTTCCATTTCGTCTGCAAGCACGATCGGAATTCGAATACGTGGGCATGAAGCCCTTGGGCACGGGATGCTACCCTGCGAACTTAAACGCCGAATGTACGGGAACTTCTGTCAAGGAATTTCGCGGCGCGCTGGTTCGTCCTTTTCTCAACGGCCGCATGGACGCTGGCGTCAACGTCCTGATTGCCGGCGGTTACACCGGCCAAACAACGGAATACTTTTTTCCCTCAGGCACCCAGGAAGTTGTGGGAGTGCGCATACCTTCCTACGCGAGCGTCAGCATCACCTACAGGTTTGGACGGCACGTAGGGCCTTGAAGCAACCCGATATGTAGGATTTTGAGCGACGCTCCTAATAGATTTGCACGAGGCGACGGCCGCCTAATCGGTTCGGGTAAAATGCGTAGTTCAGGATCATGATTGGTATTCTCTCCATTCTCGCCGTGGGATTTTTTCTGGGCATGCGCCACGCCACGGACCCCGACCACGTCATCGCCGTCACAACCATCGTCAGCAATCAGCGCAACCGCATGCGCGCGGCCCTGATCGGGGCGTTCTGGGGCGTTGGCCACACCGTCACCATCTTCGTGGTTGGCGCTGGCATCATTCTCTTCAATCTCGTCATTCCCGTGCGGGTCGGGCTCAGCATGGAGTTGTCCGTCGCAGTCATGCTGATTATCCTCGGCTTGTGGAATATTGCGGGCTTTCTGCGCTCCATGCCCGCCGCCTCAATCCTGGATCATGAGGCACACGAAGTCATCCACTCTCATTCCCACAGCCACGGAAGCGTCATCCATAACCATCCGCACATCCACCAGCCTGAGGCTCATCCTCACTCGCACGATCATGCGCCGATGGCCTGGCTGGACCGCGCACTTGGAAAAACCAGTGTCTATCAATATCTTCGCCCCTTCGTTATCGGTGTCGTTCACGGACTTGCAGGCTCGGCGGCAGTCGCTTTGCTGGTTCTCACCACGATCCGAAATGTCCATTGGGCGATCGCTTATCTGCTGGTGTTCGGCGTGGGTACGATCGCGGGCATGATGCTGATAACCATGAGCATTGCCTCCGCGTTCACGATGGTAGGAAAAGGCCGTCAGAAATTCTCCCGTCGGCTGGCATTGGCTTCGGGTCTGCTCAGTCTCGGGTTCGGTCTTCTGGTCGCCTACCAGATCTGTTTTGTGAACGGCCTTTTCACGACCCACGCGCAATGGACCCCGCACTAAAAGCAGACGCGGCTCGCGAAGACCATTGCTCAGTGCCCGTAGCCGCCGCTCTCCAGCGAAACTTTTCCTCGGAACATGCGGTATACGATGAAGAAATAAGTGAAGGCCAGGCACATGCCGCATGCCCACCACACAAGCCCAACGTGCAGGGTGTGTGGTCCAGACAGCGACTTCTCGATCGTGATGTCGTACTGCGACCCCGTGGTCGATGGCAGCAGCCGCGGATAAAGTCCAATCGCCGCTCCGGCGAGCATCACCGTGAGATAAGCGCAGGAGCAGGCGAACGCCTTGCGGTCATCCCCTTTGCGGCAAAAGTGAATCATGCCGAGCAGAGCGAGCAGCACCACCACTGGAACCAAAAAACAGATTGGATAGGCCCGGTAGTTCGCCAGCGTATCGGCGCGGACGATCATCGTCGCCGGCAGGCTCACAACCGTCAAAACAAGAAGCAGCATCCAGAGACGCTTCGCGACCGACCGAGCGCGTTCCTGCAAACCAGCCTCAGTCTTGACCGCAAGATACAAAGCTCCATGCACCGCGAGAGCCACAAGAGCAACTACTCCGCCGATCACGGTATACCAGTCGAGAATTCCGGGCTGCGCTCCGGCGCGCCAGTTTGTCCATAGAGGAACGAAGAAGTAGCCATCTGCCTGCAAGGGCACGCCGCGAATCACGTTGGCCAGCGCCGCTCCGAAGAAAACAGTGAGCAACGCGCTGGAGAAAACAAACAGGCCGTCGAAGAAGGACTTCCACACCCCGACGTTGACGTGCATCCGCAGTTCAACGCTAATGCCGCGCAGAATCAGCAGCCACAGAACGATCATCAGCGCCAAATAGAATCCGCTAAACGCCGACGCATACGCCAGAGGAAAAGCGAAGTAGAGCGTCCCTCCACCGGCCAGCAGCCACACTTCGTTGCCGTCCCACACGGGCCCGATGCTGCGCAGTGTGATCTGCCGCTCTCGCTCGCTGCGCGCGAGAAACAGATGCAGTATGCCCACGCCCAGGTCGAAACCATCGAGCACGACGTACGCCACCAGCATGATCGCGACAATCCAAAACCAAATGAATCCCATCTTCTTTCCTCACGTCACAGTCGGCGCCACGACTTTCGGCGCACTGGCGACCTCGCTCGCCGGCCCCGTATCGATAATGCGGTATACCAGCACCACAAACAGAATCGAGAGCACCGTATAGATCCCCATGAATCCCAGCAGGGTAAACAGGCTGTTCCCAGTCGAGACGTATTTCGAGTATCCCTCGGAGGTGCGAATCAGCCCATAAACCACCCAGGGTTGCCGCCCAATTTCCGCCGTCATCCATCCCGCGGTGTTGGCAATGTATGGCAGTGGAAGGCTCAGCAATAGCGGCCACAAGACCCAGCTCGTTCGAAACAACTTCCCGCGCCAAAGCAAGAACGCCGCGATCACCATGAGCAGGACAAAATATGTGCCCAGGCCTGCCATGATGTGATAGCTGTAAAACAAAAGCGGCAGGGGCGCAGGCCATTGGTCGCGAGGAAACGCATCCAGACCCTGCACTTCGGATTTCGTGGTTCCATAGATCAGGAAACTCAGAACATCATTCACCACGATTGGATTATCGATCGTCTGCCGCTCTTCATTGGGTTGTCCGATGAGCACGATCGGAGCGCCCGCCTTGGAGCTGAACAGCCCCTCCATTCCAGCCACGGCCGCCGGCTGGTGCTTCGCAAGGTAGCGGCCATGAAGGTCGCCGGTGGGAAAGATCTGCGTGACGCAAGCGATGACCCCGGCAATTACGCCGACGCGCAAGAATATTTTGCCGTGCTCCGCAAACCGGTTCTCAAGCACATAGAATGCTCCAACGGAACACATCACGAACGCGCCGGTAATCACCGCGCCCGACATGTTGTGCGCATATTGCAACAGCGCCCAGGGGTTCGTCAGCAGCGCCCAGAAGCTGGTGACTTCAAAAGCTCCATTCGGAAGAATCCGGTACGCCACCGGATGCTGCATCCAGGCGTTCGTCACGATGATGAAGAAGCCGGAGATCCACGATCCCACAAACACCAGAAACGCGCATGCCCAGTGCTTCCACGGCGAAAGCCTCTTCTCGCCGAAAAGAAATAGTCCAAGGAATGCCGACTCCAGAAAAAACGAAAAAACGCCTTCCATCGCTAATGGCTGGCCGATCACTCCTCCCGTGGTGCGCGCGAATTGCGACCAGTTCGTGCCGAACTGAAATTCCATCGGAATCCCGGTCACCACCCCGATGAGAAAATTGATCGCGAATATCCTCGCCCAGAACCGCGCCGCTTCGTTGTAACGCTCGTCCTTGCGCCGGATCGCAATTGTCTTGAGCGCCACGATCAGCAGAGCCAATCCCATGGTCAACTGCGGGAACAAATAGTGGAATGTGATCGTGAAGGCGAAATGAATTCGATGCAACAGCAATGCGTCCATTGTCGACCTTAATGAGTCGTACGTGACTTGCCTAATGTGAAATGACCGGCCCCAATCTCCCGACCTTACATGGCGACGTCTCCCGTTTCTGTGACGTTCGCCACAACCGAAGAAATCGTTCAGAGGTCCAAAACCGCGCGCATGGAAGTGAGATCTTCGCCGGCGCGCACCTGAAAGCCAAGCTGCCTCATGATGGACTGCATCGCTATGTTGTCAGTCAACATTTCCGCCGACACCTGGCTCAACTTTTCATCGCGCGCGATCTGCACCACGCGCTTCAACAGTTCGTTCCCCAGGCCAAGATTTTGGTACTGGTCCGAAACCAGCACCGCAACCTCCGCTTCGTTCCGCGCATGAAGTTTGTTCAAGCGCCCCACTGCAATGATTCTCCGCTCTCCCGTGGCGGGATCGGTGCGTTCGGCCACCAGCGCCATTTCGCGATCGTAATCGCCGAAACAGATGCGCAGCAGCCGCTCGTGTGCCACTCTCCGGCTCAGGCTCAGCGAACAGAAATACCGCACGTAAACGCTGCGATCGGAGAGCGTCTCATGCAGCTTCACCATCAGCGTTTCATCCTCCGGCCGAATGGGGCGAATCGTAACCTGTTTTCCATCCTTCATCATCCAGGACGACACGTACTGCAGCGGGTATGGGCGGATCGCCGGCTTCGGCAGTCGGTCCAGGGTTACCGCCGCGCCGTGCAACACGATTCTGGCATCAAGCGCCAGCAATTGTTCCGGCGAAACCAGCAGCGGATTGATGTCAACTTCCGCGATCCAAGGCTGTTCCGCGACCAATTGGCTGAAACGCACCAGCACCTGCTCAAGCGCCGCCATGTTCACCGGCTGGCGTCCGCGAACTCCCTTGAGCGCCGTGAAGATTTTGGTTTGCTCCATCATTCTTTGCGCCAGCGTCGTATTCAGCGGCGGAAGCGCCAGGGCACGGTCGCTATACACTTCCACAAGCTGGCCCCCGGACCCGAACAGAATGACTGGCCCAAACTGCGGATCCACGCTGCTGCCCAGAATCAATTCGTAGCCCTCCAGTTTCACCATCGGCTGCACGGTGACGCCGGCGAAGTGTTCGGCTCCAACTTTCTCTGCCACCGAAGCCCGAATCGCCCGATAGGCCGACCGTACCCCGGCTTCATCTTGCAAGTTCAGTTTGACTCCGCCCACATCCGTCTTGTGCGTGATGGTTTCGGAAAAAACTTTGAGCACCACCGGAAAACCTATTAGAGCGGCGATCGCGGCCGCCTCGTCTTCGCGGGCCGCGACGCGCGTCTCCACCGCCGGAATGCCGTAAAGCGACAACACCCGTTTCGATTCCAACTCGCTCAGCAGCACCCGCCCTTGCCCGCGCGCCTTCTGGATGATTTGTTCTACCTGCTCTCGCGATGCGTTCTCCATCTCAGATCGTTCGCTGAGCGTGGGAGTTTCGTACAGCCCGCGCAGGTTATACGTGTACCGCCACATGTAGGTGAAAGTCCGCGCAGCCGTGTCCGGAAAAGAAAACGTCGGAATGCCCGCAGAGTTCAGCCCCGCTTCGCCAGCCGCGACGCTGTTCCCGCCCATCCAACTGGCCAGCACGGGCTTGCCGGAGCCTTTGGCATAGGGCTTCAAACGTTCCGCAATCTGCGCTGGATCGGTCATTCCCTGCGGCGCAAGAATCACCAGCAGCCCATCGCTGTTCGAGTCTTGCGCAGCGACTTCGAGGGCGCGAGCGTAGCGCTCAGAATCGGCATCGCCCAGCACGTCAATCGGATTGTCATGGCTCCAGTGCGTAGGCAGAAACTCATTCAAGCGGCGCAGGCTCTCTGGGGAAAGTTCGGCCAGTTCTCCGCCATTCGCCACCAACGCATCGGTAGCCAAAACCGCGGGTCCGCCGGCATTGGTCAGAATCGTAAGCCGGGGGCCGTTCGGCCGCGGCTGTCTGCCGAGCACTGCCGCCATATAGAACAGATCCGCAATATTGTGGACCCGCAAAACCCCCGAGCGGCGAAATGCCGCATCCAAAACTTCGTCGCTGCCGGTGAGCGCTCCCGTATGTGAAGCTGCGGCCCGTGACGCCGCTTCCGAGCGCCCGGCCTTGATTACGATGATGGGCTTGCTCAGCGCCACTTCACGGGCCGCCGACAAGAACGACCGCGCATCCCCCACCGACTCCATGTAAATCAGAATGCTTTTGGTGTGCGGGTCGTCGCCGAAGTGGTAGATCAAATCGCCCCAACCCACGTCCAGCATCGATCCGGTCGAAACGATCGCGCTGAAACCAACTTCTTCGCGATGGCTCCAGTCGAGAATCGCGGTCAGCAGCGCGCCACTCTGACTCAGAAACGCGACGTTACCCGCCTGTGGCGCATCTTTGGCGAAGGTGGCATTCAACCCGATCGTCGGGTTCATGATGCCCAGGCAGTTCGGGCCAATCAAGCGCATGGAACTGCGGCGCAACTGCTCTCGAATTTGTTGTTCGAGCGCCGCGCCTTCCGCGCCGCGCTCCTTGAATCCAGCGGAAATCACCACGGCGGACCGGAGGCCAGATTCGACGCACTCTCCAATGATCCGCGAAACCGTCGCTGCCGGAGTGGCGACTACCGCCAGGTCCACGGGGCCGGGAATATCTCGAACGCTCTTGTATGCCTTGAGTCCCAGCACTTCTTCGTGCTGCGCGTTGACGGCATACACTTTTCCTCGAAAGCCGCCGTGCAGCAGATTCTCCAGAACCGTTCGGCCTACGGTGCCAGGACGGCTGGTCGCGCCAATCACGGCCACTGACTCTGGAGCGAATATTGCATCCAGCCCGTACTTTCCTGTCGGTGTTCGTTTCTCTTCAGTGGTCGGCCGCTGCATCGGATGAAACTCCGTTCGAAATCATAGCAGTTCCTCTCTCTTGGATTTGCGGCCGATTTCCCGTCGCAACCACTCGCGCAGGGCCTCTTCCATCTCCACTTGCGTGCCGGTGCGATAGAGCGAATCGACCGTTTGGCCTTTATCGCTCAGGGGAATGAATCCTTGCCTATCGGAAGTGTTCAGAGCAACTTAAGAATCGCACTCCCTCCTCCTTCATGGCAGAATAACGCCATGCCAAGCCAGCAGCCCTCACCCGTTCCAGATTTCCTTTACGGAACCGCCTGGAAGGAAGACCGCACGCCCGCGCTGGTTGAACTCGCGCTGCGCATGGGTTTTCGCGGCGTCGACACCGCCAACCAACGCCGGCACTACTTCGAGGCCGGAGTGGGCGCTGGATTGGCCGCCGCTTATCGCTCTGGGATAGTTACACGCGCCGAAATGTTTCTGCAAACGAAATTCACCTATCAGCCCGGTCAGGATCACCGATTGCCCTATGATCCCGCGGCCACCTTTTCCGTTCAGGTCGCTCAATCGATGGCCAGTTCGCTCGAACACCTGGGGACGGACCACGTCGATAGCTACGTGCTTCACGGACCCTCTTCCGCTCGGGACTGGACCGACGCCGATGCCGAGGTCTGGCAGGCGATGATCGAAGAGCGCGATGCCGGCCGCACGCGCCTGCTTGGCGTGAGCAACGTTTCCCTTCGCCACCTTGAGCAGATGGCAGCCGCTCATGCCGAGGTTCCTGCGTTTGTGCAAAACCGGTGCTACGCCCGTCTGGGCTGGGACCGCGACGTGCGCTTGTTCTGCAGCCAGCGAAAAATCGTCTATCAGGGATTTTCCGTTCTCACAGCAAATCCGGAAATTCTGCGCCATTCTTTGGTCACTGGCCTTGCCGCGCGCGCCAACGCCACTCCGGCGCAGGTTGTGTTCGCCTTTGCGCGCGCGGTTGGGATTCTGCCGCTCACCGGCACTTCCAATTCCGAGCACATGAAGCAGGATCTGGCCAGCTCCTCTGTGGCGAGCTTTTCTCCGGAGCTCTGGCCAGAAGCGGTGCGGGCAATCGAAGCTCTCGCGGGCTGACCGGCATCTTCGTTGCGCGGGCCAAAACATTTGAAACTACAGGATTCCGCTGGTACCATTCCGCACACATGGCTGACGAAAAAATACGCGGGCATTTTGGCGACTATTTGGGTAGAGCCGAAGTAGCGGTCTATTCCATACTTGCCATTTTGCTTTTTGTAACGGCTCTTGCCACTCTTGCTAACGCTGCCAAGATGCTGTGGGAAGGCCTCTATCACTGGACGATTGCAACCGACACTCTGCAGGTGCTGGACGAACTTTTAGTTGTGCTGATGATGGTCGAGATTCTGCATACGGTGCGCATTTCCATCCGGTCGCATATTCTGGTGACCGAACCATTCCTCGTCGTAGGACTGATTGCATCGATCCGGCGCATCCTGGTCATCACCCTGCAAGCGGCCACGCTCACCAAAGGCGGAGCATGGTCGAGCGATATTGCGGCCATATTCCGATCGAGCATGACGGAGTTGGGCTTGCTCGGGATCCTCATCCTGATCATGGTGTCTTCGATCACGCTTCTGCGCCGCTACGCTCCCTCTGCGGAAACCTCGGGAAGCAAGTAAAATGCCCCGCTGGACGGGTACCTCGCTGTGGATTTCGGCCTAAGAATAAAGTTTGGGCGTGGTTGCGGTGGGCGTTGGATGGCTTGCTGCTGTGGTGAAAGCCATCGATAGCCCCCACCCTCCTGGGGCTAACTGAATCATCGAGTTAGCAAGAAATTCCCCGCAAAATCGGGAGCCTAAAGGACTTAGAACTAAAATCGGCAAAACAAAGGACTTAGGGCCACGACGAGTTGGCTTGTGCCAACCGTCACGGCCTCGACCATGATCGCGCGATTTGGAATTGGGCGCAAGGTCAGATGTCACAATGGAGTTGTGGAAATTCTTGGGACGTTTAGTTGTTCTTATGGCGGCAGTTCCGCCAATCGGGAGAGCCCGCCCACCTCGCCGTCGAGGCTCTCACTGCTTCGGTAATTCTTGAATTCGCTGCAGAGCACTGGAGTCGCCCGCTTTCGCAGCTTTTTCTACCACTCCTTCGCCAGTTCGTAGCTCCTCTGGACGCCGTGACCCATTTGATATAACCCGCCTAAATTACTCATCGCCGTGTAGTTTCCCGCCGCAGAAAGCCCCCGACGCTGTATTGTTCAATCCCGAATGAACGAGAAGGTTTCGCCTTTGACGAGCCAGGCAATGGCGAAGGCTAAAACGGAGCCAGACTCCAGCCAGAATACGGGTTTGCACCAATCCAGTCTGGCTGCCAGCGACGAGTGGAAATGTTCTAGCAGCGAGTACACACCAATCAGAGCGATACAAACAAAAATGGTGCAGCCGCAGGCAACATAGAACTTGTTGCGGCGAAGCTTCTTAGGAGTCGGGTTGACGGCGTCGGTTTTTGTGAACAACAGTAAGCACATGAGTGCCAGAACGATGAACAGCAGGGCGGCGCACGTCCAATGCAGCCAGCCGCGATACATGACCCATCCAGACTTGACCCCGCGGTAGTTCATGGGGATAAGGGCCACGCCCAGCGCAAACACGCCAGCGAACCGTCCCGCAATCTCATCCCATCCAGGATAACCGCGGCAAGAACCCATGAAGGAGCCGATGACCCAGAGGCTGCCGACAAACCATGCGCCCATGCGGGTGAAGTAATAGGCGCTGATCGAGCCTTCCAAAGTATGGGGCCAGTTACCCAGCGCCACGGCGAAGGGGAGAACAAGTCCCACCCAACCGGCCACCTCGCGCATACCGAGATAAGACAGGATGTAAGGCCGTTGATTACCGCCGGCTTCCGGGTCGGGTACAAAGCGAAGGGATGGCATGTCGGGAATCCTTGTAATTACGGTGACTTGGTTCTCACAGGGCCCGGCGGTCCGGCACCGTCAGAGTTGCACGAGAGGGACCGACCGGGAAATATACCATGCCAGTGTCCATCATGGTAGGCGTAGCTGCGGTAGCTGCTCCACACTCATTGTCCAGGGTGTTGCACCAGTCCATCCTTGACCGGATTGCGATGCATGTAGCGCAGCTTCTCCATGCGCCGCGGCCCCACCCTTTCGCAGAGTACGCGAAAGGATGGTCACCCTGCGCGGTTTGGCGAGGAGGGCCGCAGAGGCTAAAGCCCGGCCTGTTTAGCGGCTCGTTGCGGCACGACTGTCGTGCCCTTCCCGGTCGTGCCCCTTGACGAGACTAAAGGCGATAATCGCGGCGCTGGAAGCGCTGCGCTGCCCAAAAACACGCTGCACGAAGGTAACCTCTTTCGGCACGTTTGATTGCGGCAAAATCTCACTGCACCAAACTTTGTGCTATAATGGTTTTCAACGCTACTGCCACGGTTTGCTCGTGACGCGGTGATCCTGAGGGATCAAGATTCATCTCCGCTTTTCCTGCCCGCCGTTTAATCAGCGTCAAATCAAAAACAAGAGCGGCCTGGGAACTTGCGATACGTGTATCAGGAATCCGACAAGCCCCTCCAGAAAGAACATTACGAATGACAAGTTTCACCGAATTACCGCTATCTTCTGCCATGCAGCAGAGGCTGGCGAAAGCTGAGTTTATTATCCCTACGCCGGTGCAGGCGCAGGCTATTCCTTCCGCCCTTGAGGGCAAAGACGTGCTGGCGACGGCGCAGACCGGAACCGGCAAGACGCTGGCATTTCTGATCCCGATCATCGAAATGCTGCAGCGCGAACCGTCGAAGAAAGTCCGCGTGCTGACTTTATTGCCGACGCGTGAGCTGGCGATTCAGGTCAACGAAGAATATGAGAAGCTGCGCGGCCGGGAACTCTCGAAGGCGGCGCTGGTGATCGGCGGGGTCTCGGAGAAGACGCAGATTCAGGCGGTGCGGGGCGGGTCGAGCGTAGTGATTGCGACTCCTGGGCGCTTGCAGGATTTCATCAGCCGCAGGCTGGTGGATTTGCGCGAGGTCAAGATCCTGGTGCTGGATGAAGCCGACCGCATGCTGGACATGGGCTTTCTGCCCGCGATCCGGCGGATTCTGGCGGTGTTGCCGCAACGGCGGCAGACGCTGTGCTTCTCGGCCACGCTGGAGCAATCGGTGGCGGGGCTGGTGAACGATGCAATGCGCGATCCGGTGCGGGTGGCGGTTGGGTCGGTGCTGAAGCCAGTGGAGAGCGTGCGGCTGCAAGCCTACGAAGTGCGACCGGCGGAGAAACCGGAGGTGCTGCGGCAGTTGCTGTATGCCGAAAAAGGGCAGACGCTGATCTTTGCCCGCACCAAGCGCGGCACGGAACGGCTGGCCAAGGAACTGGTGCGCGAGGGATTTTCGGCGGCGATGATTCACGGCGACCGCTCGCAATCGCAGCGCAACGGAGCGCTTGCTGGATTTCAGCAGGGACGGTTCCAAATTCTCGTCGCCACCGATGTGGCCGCGCGCGGCTTGCACGTGGATGACGTAGCGCACGTGATCAATTACGACTTGCCGAAAATGGCGGAGGATTTTATCCATCGCGTAGGACGGACGGGGCGGGCGGGATCGCAAGGGCTGGCTTCGAGTTTGGTTTCGGGGGGCGAGGTGGTCGAACTGCGGAATATCGAGCGCGCCTTGAAGCTGCGCATCGAACGCAAGCAGGTAGATTGGTCGAATGCGGAGCGGCCGGTGCACGTGGTGCAAAATACGCTGGCCAGCCGGACGCTGACCAAGCTGCCCGGCGAAGTATTCGCATAAGAAGAATCGGCGAGCAAAGAGAAGGGGCGCGTCCTAAAGGACGCGCCCCTTTGTTTCGATGGACTTGTTCGCGGAGCGGCTTAGGAACCGGGGGTTACGATTCGGTTTTTTCCGGACTGCGCTCGCGGGGAAGGCTGGAGATATCGCTGTCGTCGACTCCGAGCTGAAACAGAGCGGCCTGCTCGGCGGCGTGCCGTTGCAATTCGAGTAAATCCAGTTCGCTGGAATCGCTCGAGGTCCCTACGGGTTCCTCGGTTTTGCGCTGGCTGCGGCGTTCGGCCTTGTCGCGCTGTTTCTGCTGGCGCGTGTGTTCTTTCTGGCGTTTGGTAAAGCTTGATCGACCTCGTCCCGGCATCCCAATCTCCAATCGTCAAATATTTTGCGACAGCGGCTGACTCACTGTGCGTTTCGGTTGAGTGCGGAGTTCAAGCAGCGGGATAGCGGGCCCGTCAGTTACAGAGAAGGCCAGACACGCGTCTCGAACTCATCAGTTTTGGTGGTACGGCTCTCGTCCCTACCAGCGGGGTTCGCGAGGCTGGCGCGCATGGCCTTGATAGTCATCGCGACTGCCGCCACCACCACCACCGCCGCCACCAAAGCGCTTTCCGGCGCCACCACCGCGAGGCGCATCGGTCTTCGGCTTGGCTTCGTTGATCTTCAGGGCGCGGCCGCCAAGCTCGGTACCATTCAATGCCGCGACCGCCTTGTCGGCTTCCGCTGCATTGGTCATTTCGACAAAGGCGAAACCGCGGGCGCGGCCGGTCTCGCGGTCCGTAACAATGCTGACCCGCTCGACCGCGCCATGCGCCTCGAACACGCCGCGCAGCTCCGATTCGGTTGTGCTGTGAGGTAGATTACCGACGTAAAGATTCTTCATAGGAGTTCTTCTCTTTCCGTTGCAAACGCTGTGGCAAATGAGGGTTGAGGGTTGGCGGCCTCGGGAGTGGGATGCTGTTCGCCGGCTTCTACCCACCGGGATGGCCGGGGTGCTTCGCGGATCGCGCGCGAACGAGCTTCGCTGACGGAGCGAACGCTGGAAATCCGTTTGCAGGCTTCCAGGATGCCCCAGCGCTGCGACGAATTTTCCGAGGACTGAGCGAGCAGAGCGGCAACCATTTCCTTGTGCAGCGCGTCTGCGTCCGATTCGGCAGGGGCAGCGTCCGAATGCGGTGTGGCAGCGAGATACGCGGGGCCGCCCACGAAGAAAGCAATTCGCTGCGAAGGATTCGCGCTGCGGATGTCGCTGCAGAACTTGTCCCGGCTGTCGGTTTCGCCGGCAACATTGATGAGCACCAGATTGTACAAGTCGGCTCGCCACCAGCATCGCGCTTCGAGGACATCGGCGGCGGTATCGACATCGATGCCCAGCTTTCTCATCATGTCGGCCCGCAAATCGCGCTTGGTCTGCGAAGTGTCGAGCAGGAGCACGCGCTTTTTCCTGGCCGGGTTGCCATCCAGATTCGGAAGCGGCAAGGCAGTGACGGGCGCGGTCATGCTGCGTTCTCCTTTTGGTTCGCTGGCGACGCTGGAGGCGCCAGGTGTTTCTCGGCCAGGGTCTTCAACATTTTCTGATTGCTGATGCGGCGGCTGATCTTCTGCCTGCGCCGCCGGTTAAACCTAGCTTTGTCGCCGTTGATACCGGACATTCTTATCTCCTTCTGGGCTGGTTGGCGTAAACCCGCGGCGCCGCGACGCGTAGCGAAGTTGCGGGCAGTCTAGAAATTCCACAACAGATGGGGCGCCGGGCGAGCCAGATTAGATGGCCGCTCGTTGAAAGCCGCAGTTCTGGGATAGAAGGAACTGACTTCCAGAGGTTTTCGGTTCGACACGTCACTCGCCTTTCAGGGAAATTCTCAATCGCGAAGGCGCAACGTGCTGTTCAGGGTGTCTTCGAGGTCAAGATCTTCATTATACGCCGGATTGATCAATTTTGCTCAGGTGTTTGCGGGTCGTGGAGGCAGAAGTGGGTCAGTTTGATCCACGGTTGCGCCGCAGTTTACCGGTAGTGCTCAATGCGATACAGCGGTCCAAACGCGAGAACCAATGCGGCTGTTGCGACCGATTCGGTTTCGTTTTCGCGATGTTCTCGACTCATGGCTGCGAGGGGCTGATGGGGTTCGAACTCTTGCAGAGAAGCAGGCAGAGGACGAGAACTCCTGCGCCCGCGCCGCCACCAATTTCGAGCCACTTTGTGTTTAGAGCGTGGCCGGCTCCTTCGGGACGGGATGAGGCTCCGCAGGCTGTCGATTCGTCACGCGATGCTTGCTGTCCCTCATGGACGGTGGCGGATTGAGATGAGCCGCCTTGAGTAGACGCTTTGCGGAGAACTCCGGCTTGGGTGATATTTACGTCATTCTTGTGAGCCGCAACCTGAACCGTGCCGTTTACGTCCGTCACATCGTATTGCGTGCGGTCGTTGGAAACGGGTTCAACCTTGAGGCAGTTCACGTGCACTCGCATCGATGTGGAGGTTCCAACGGCGACGCTTCCGTGCTCCAAGGTCACGTAGTTACCCTGGAACTTCACGACGGATTCCCCTTGGATCAGGACAGACGATCCTTCGGCGTCGAGGTTGGCGACGAAGCCGGGCTTGGTTTCCAGCAAGTCGCCGGAAAAGACGGTAGTGGAGTCCGCCGCCTCGGCTCCATTGACCCATAATCCGCCGTTGCTATGGACGACGGCGGAGCCCGTATCCGCAGCCAGCAGCGACAGCGGGAACAGGACGACCATTACCCAGGAAAGAAAATTGCGTGAAGCGAACACGCTCATAACAAACGGAATTTCCACAGCCACTCTAAAGAGATGGTAGCGGCATGGAGCCTGATCGTCTATTAGCTCTCTGGGTGCCGCTCGCACGAGAGACTTGCCGGCGCGCTTTCTGCGCCGGGTTGCGAACTTCGGTATGCTTGGCGAACATGGTTTTGCTCGGATGGTTTTATCGAGGACAGTTTGACCCGAAGTGTATTGAACAAACATGGAAGCAATTCTCAAGACTGGTCCGGTGATCGAATTCCGCGAGGTTGCCTACACGCTGCCCAACGGCCAGGCGCTGCTTCGCGGTTTAAATCTGGAAGTGCAACGCGGCGAGACGCTGGTTTTGCTGGGGCGCAGCGGTTCGGGAAAAACCACTTCGCTGAAGCTGGTTAACCGGCTGTTGAGCCCCAGCGGCGGGGAAGTGTTTGTAAACGGCGTGCCCACGGCCGAAAGCGATGTGATTCAACTGCGGCGGAGCATCGGGTATGTCATCCAGGATGTGGGCTTGTTTCCTCATTTCACGGTGGAGCGAAATATTGGCCTGGTTCCGCGAATCGAAGGTTGGGCCGCCGAGCGGATTCGCGTGCGAGTCGACGAATTGCTGCGGTTGGTTGGTCTGGAGGCGCAGATCGCTTCGCGATATCCGCACCAGCTCTCGGGCGGGCAGCGGCAGCGAGTTGGAGTGGCGCGTGCGCTGGCCGCCGACCCGGCGATCCTGCTGATGGACGAACCCTTCGGAGCGCTCGACGCCCTCACCCGCGATGAACTGCAGCGCGAGTTTCTTTCCCTGCAGCAGCGGTTGAATAAGACGGTGGTCTTTGTCACGCACGACTTGCGCGAGGCTTTGCGGCTCGGATCGCGCATTGCGCTGATGGAAGGCGGCCGATTGATGATGGTTCTTTCCCCGCAGGATTTCTTGCGATCCGGCGATCCGCTGGCTGCGGCCTATGTGCAGGCGTTCGGCGAAGGGCTGGACGCGGTGGCAAATCGAGGGGCATCATGAACATCGTTCATTTCTTCCTGCAGCACCATGAGGAAATTTTGGAACTCACACTGGAGCATCTCTGGCTGGTGGGAGTCTCCACGTTTTTCGCGGTGCTGATTGGTATCCCCTTGGGCATACTCAGCGCGCACTGGCGCGGGTGGAATAAGCCGGTGCTGGGAGCTGCGAACGTTATTCAAACGATTCCGAGCCTGGCGCTCTTTGGATTTCTGCTGCCGGTGCCGTGGCTCGGGGATCGCGCGGATCGCCTGGCGATTTTGGCGCTGACTCTTTATGCCTTGCTGCCGGTGATTCGCAATACTTACACGGGAATCCGCGGTGTGGATGCGGCGGTGGTGGAGGCCGGGCGCGGCATGGGACTTACTGGCAGACAGCTTTTATTTCAAGTGGAGTTGCCGCTGGCGGTGAGCGTGATTCTTTCGGGCGTGCGAGTGGCGGTGGTGGTTTCGGTGGGACTGGCCACCATCGCCGCCGCGATTGGCGCCGGGGGCTTGGGCGAGTTCATCTTTCGCGGTCTTGCCATGGTGAATAATCAGCTGATTCTGGCGGGAGCGATTCCCGCCGCGGTTCTGGCGCTGTCTGCGGATTTCGGCCTGGGATGGCTGGAGAGGCGCTTGCGGCCGCGATGAAACGGGATCGACACCGACGAGGCCGCGGTATTTTCGGTGCGCGGACTTTGGTCTGCCTCATTCTTGCAACTATACTGTCGCCGGCCTGCGGGCCGTCGCGTTCCGACCGCATTGTAGTGGGGTCGAAAAATTTTACCGAGTCGCTGATGCTGGGCGAGATCGTGGCTCAGCAGATTGAAGCGCACACGCACCTCAAAGTGGAGCGGCGCTTCTATCTCGCGGGAACCTACATCTGCCAGCAGGCGATGCTAGCCGGGCGCATCGACATCTATCCCGAATACACGGGCACAGCTTTGACGGCCATTCTCAAGCAGAAGGTTGGAGACGATAAGGCGGGAGTTTACGGGCGCGTGAAGAACGAATACGAGGCGCGGCTTGGCTTGACTCTTGGTCCGCCGTTCGGCTTCAACGATACTTTTGCGATGGAAATTCGCGGCGACGATGCGCGCCAGCTGGGCCTCAAGACTTTATCGCAGGCTGCGGCGTTCGCTCCGCGATGGCGAGCCGGGTTCGGCTATGAGTTCATGGAGCGTCCCGATGGATTTGCCGGGCTGGCGGCGGCTTATGGGCTGCACTTTGCCGCGCCGCCGCGCGTAATGGATCTGGGGTTGCTCGCGCCGGCACTGAAGGATCATCAGATCGATATAGCCGCCGGCAATGCCACCGACGGACTGATTCCAGCACTCGATTTATTTGTTCTCGAAGACGACCGCCATTATTTTCCGCCTTATGAAGCGGTCGCGGTGGTTCGCCAGCAGACTTTGCAGCAGCACCCCGAAGTTGGGCAAGCTGTGGCTCAGTTGGGGGGCAAGATTTCAGATCAGGAGATGCGGCAACTGAATTACGCTCTCGATGGCCAGCATCGCGACGTGAAGGATGTGGCGCACGAATTTCTGAAAAGCAAGGGATTGGTTGAGTGAACTGGCGCGAGTCTTCGATCTGCCCGGGCGGTCCATCCCCTCAGATCACCAGTTCGCCCCGCAATGTGAGGACGGCGTTTCCCTTAAGAAGCACACGATCCCCTGTGACTTCGCACCACAGCTCGCCGCCACGCTCGGAGACTTGACGCGCGTGCAGGCTTGTTCTGTTCAATCGCCGAGCCCAATACGGCGCCAAGGAGCAGTGCGTGGAACCGGTGACCGGATCCTCCGGGATGCCGTAGCTGGGCACGAAGAAGCGGGAGACGAAATCGGCATCCGCGCTCGGAGCTGTGATCGCGACTCCCGCCGGATGAAGTTTCGCGAGCAACCGAAAGTCAGGGCGAATGAGCCTTATCTCTTCCTCGGTCTCATACACTGCAAAGTAGTCGTCTTCGATTTGCATTACCGCGGCAGGAGCCGTTCGCAAGCCCGCAAGCAGCGCCTCCGGCGGGTTGGGGCAGATCCAGGGCGGGAGCGCTGGGAAATCCATCGCGAGCAAATCGCCGTCGCCAGAAACGGTGAGCGCGCCCCTGAAGCGGGTTTCGAAGCGGACCGAATCGCGCCCGGGCTCGAGAATTTGGAGCACGACAAAGGCGGAGGCCAGCGTCGCGTGCCCGCACAGCTTCACTTCACAACGCGGCGTGAACCAGCGCAGTTCGTAGCTATGGCCGCAGGGAACCAGGTAGGCGGTTTCGGAAAGATTGTTTTCCGCTGCGACCGCCTGCAGCAAATCGTCATCTAACCACGCTCCGAGGGGACACACAGCTGCCGGATTGCCCGCGAACCGCTTGGCGGTGAAGGCGTCAACGTGAAATACCTGTAGGAACATTACCCTATGGTACTCGGGACCGCGAGGGCTTAGAATCCTACGCACTTGGCTGAAGCCCTGTCGCCGGAACGGTTATTCCTGGCGGGCATGTGGGGGGACTGAATGATTGCTACGATGAGCGATGCCGCGACTGGCCACGAGCTCATTGCGCGAGTCGCGGAGGCTCGCCGGCAAACCGACGAACTGTTCGGCGTAGTCAAGCGCGATTCGCTGTATGAGCGGCCCATTGCCGAACGGCACCGCATCATTTTCTACGTCGGGCATCTCGAAGCCTTCGATTGGAACTTGTTCCACGAACGCGTTCTCGGGCTGACGAGCTTTCATCCCGAGTTTGACCGGTTGTTTGCTTTCGGCATCGATCCGGTGGGCGGCGGACTGCCCACCGATAAGCCTTCAGACTGGCCTTCGATCGCTGAGGTGCAAGCCTACGTGAGACAAATCCGCGCCGTTCTGGACGAGAAACTGGCGCACACAATTTCTGATTCCAATTCGAGCGAAGAATTTCCGCTCAACACTCTGCTCAACGTGGCCATTGAGCACCGGCTGATGCACGCGGAAACGCTGGCTTACATGTTGCATCAGTTGCCGTTTGATCAGAAGGTGCGGCAGACAGAATCGACGCGGGTTGATGTCGCGCGTGTGGTTCACCGGACGGTTGAAATTCCAACGGGGGTAGCTACGCTCGGACTCCGGCGCAATTGCGATGGTTTCGGCTGGGACAATGAATTTGAAGCTTACGGCGTGGACGTCCCGGCGTTTGCCATCGATCAATATAAGGTGACGAACCGTCAGTATCTCGACTTCATCGCCGCGGGCGGCTACGAGACGCGCACGTTCTGGAGCGACGAGGACTGGAACTGGAAATCCCGGCAGGGAATTTCGCATCCGGCTTTCTGGAAGCGCGAAGGCGTGCAGTGGATTTATCGGACCATGTTCGATGACGTGCCCTTGCCGCTGGATTGGCCGGTTTATGTGAGTCAGGCGGAAGCGAAGGCGTATGCGAAATGGGCACGGAAGTCGTTGCCCACCGAAGCCGAGTGGCAGCGCGCGGCCTATGCCACCCCGCGCGGCGACGAGCGCGCGTATCCGTGGGGAAGCGAAGCGCCCGCGGCGAAGTTCGGCAATTTTGATTTTGCCGGCTGGAATCCCGCGCCGGTGAATGCGTTTCCCGAAGGCCGGAGCGCATACGGCGTTCACGGGATGTTGGGCAATGGCTGGGAGTGGACCGGGACGGAGTTCGCTCCGTTCCCCGGGTTTGAGCCGTTCCCTTTCTACCGCGGTTATTCCGCCGACTTCTTCGATGGCAAGCACTTCGTCATGAAAGGCGGATCGGCGCGGACGGCGGCATGCATGCTGCGGCGCACGTTTCGAAATTGGTTCCAGTCGCATTATCAATATATGTATGCGGGATTTCGCTGCGTAAGCCGGTGAGCGCGATGCGCGCTCCATTACGCCGCTGAGCAAGGGAGTTGCCGATATGCTGATTCAAACCATCACTCCGAACACGACCTACGAGTTCGCGGCGGACGTGCGCGCCGGACTCACCAAGCCGGGCCAGAAGGAATTATTGTCGAAATATTTGTACGACGATGTGGGTTCCGCATTGTTCGAGGTGATCAGCCATCTGCCGGAATATGGCCTGACGCGCGCCGATGAACGTCTGCTGCGGCGGCACGCTTACGACATTGTCGAGCGTTTGACGACGCCAGTCGCGGTGGCTGAACTGGGCAGCGGCAGCGGCAAGAAAACCCGCCAGATTCTCGAAGCTCTGGGCCGCCGCCAGCGCACGGCGTACTACCCAATCGAGATTTCTCCTTCCGCCCTCGCCATGTGCGAGCGTGAACTTAGAGATATCGAATCCATCAGCATTCTGGGCTTCGAGCGCGAGTATCTCGACGGATTGCTGGAAGTGGCAGCGCATCGGAGCGACGGCCAACATCTTCTTGTGTTGTTCCTGGGAAGCACGATCGGAAATTTCGACCGGACGGCAGGAATTCAATTTCTAGCCGAGGTGCGCCGCATTCTGCAGCCCGGGGATTCTCTTCTGCTGGGAACGGATCTGGAGAAATCCAGCGCTCAACTGCTGGCGGCGTATGACGATGAGCTGGGAGTGACCGCGGCCTTTGACTTGAACTTGCTGGTTCGGATCAATCGCGAACTGGACGCCGATTTCGATCTCGCTCAGTTTGAGCACGTGGCAAGAATCAATCACCAGGACCGAAGCGTTGAAATGCATCTGAGAAGCAAGCGACGCCAGACGGTGAGAGTTCCGGTCGCGGAAATGGCCGTCGAGTTTCTGGAAGACGAAACGATCTGGACCGAGAGCAGCCACAAGTATTCACCGGAAGAGGTTTTTGAAATGGCCCGCACGGCCGGGTTTCGCTGCGAAGTGCAATGGATCGATGAGCAATGGCCTTTCGCCGAGAGCCTGCTGATCGCGGAATAGGCCGGTCGGGCATCTCTCCACCCTTCCCCCCTTTTCAGGACATGTGTCACCTACATGAAAAACATCTCATCTTGAAGTAAAACTTTGTAAATGCTGCGGTTTTGTGCAGTGCGGCAATGTAGATTAATAGAAGCCGTTATGAACGCAACCACAAACCGGCTTCTGGGGATTATGTTCTGTGCCGCAAGCGCAGCGAGCATTGCTTTGCTTCCCCTCTGCCGCGCGATGCCATTGGGCCCGCAGGCCCCGGAGGCCACTGCTCCGGGCGCGGCTAGCAGGCGCATCGGAGCTGTCAAAGCGATCAACGGCACGGTTGTTACGTTGACTCCGGATTCTGGTCCCGACGTGAAGGTCACCGTGCAGGACTCGACGCGTATCGTTCGCATCGCTCCCGGCGAGAAGAATCTGAAGAACGCTACGCCGATCCAGCTACAGGATCTGCAGGTCGGTGACCGCATCCTGGTCGCCGGGAAAGCCTCTGACGACAACCTGTCGCTCACGGCTTCGTCGGTTGTGGTGATGACGCGCTCCGATCTCGAAGCACGGCATCAGCAGGACCTGCAAGACTGGCAGAAGCGTGGAGTCGGAGGCCTCGTGACTTCCGTGGATGCGGCGGCAGGAACCGTCACTATCTCTGTTGTGAGCTTCGCGGGAAAGAAAAGCATCGTCCTGCATAGTTCAAGCGCCACGGTGATTCGCCGCTACGCGCCGGACTCCGTGAAATTTGACGATGCCAAGCCCAGCGCGCTGGCCGAAATTCACCCAGGCGATCAGGTGCGTGCGCGCGGCGGCCGCAGCGCCGATGGCGGCGAGCTGGCGGCCGAAGAAATTGTTTCCGGATCGTTTCGCAATGTCGCCGGCACAGTCAACTCAGTCGATGCAAGTTCTTCGACGCTCAGCGTTCAAGATTTGTTGTCGAAGCAGCCCGTGCTGGTTAAGATCACGCAGGATTCCCAGCTGCACCGCTTGCCCGCTGAAATGGCGCAGCGGATTGCGATGCGCCTGAAAGGAGCCGCCGCCGGAGCAACGCCAGGCGCCGCATCCGGCTCTGGCCCTCCGACCAACGGCCAAACCGCCTCGGCAGCAGGTGCTACGAACGGAATGGCTGCGGACGGAAACGGCGCGAGCAAGCGTCCGGGCGGCGGCTCGCCGGATTTTCAGCAGATGCTCAGCCGCATGCCGGCCGTCGCGCTGACTGATCTGCATAAGGGCGATGCGGTGATGATCGTCACCACGGAAGGCGCCGCGGGTAACGGCACGGCGGTTACGTTGCTCAGTGGCGTGGAACCGATTCTGCAGGCTGCTCCCAGCGCCAGCAGCGCCTCCATGCTTACCCCGTGGAGCCTGAGTGCGCCGGCCGGCGATGCTGGGGGCCCATAACCTTCGCTCACTCGGGCAATCGAACAACCCATGACGGTGGCGTCGAAGACTCTACTTACAGAACGGAATATTTGGATGACGGCACGGAAGTATTTTTATTTCATACTCATCGTTTTTTCGTTGCAGATGTGCGCGATCCTCGCGGCATCGCAGACAGCCGCAGTGCAAACATCCTCCGGGATTTTGCGCGGGCAGGTAACCGACCCTTCGGGCGCAGCCATCGCCAACGCCAACGTGGTCATGACGCCGGCGGCCGCTTCCTCCACGTCCATCCCAACGCAAACCAACGGACAGGGCTTGTACGAGTTCAAGGGGCTGGCTGCGGGGCAGTACACGCTGACCGTCGTTGCCCAGGGATTCGCCGTCTACGAAAACGACAACGTGGTGATCACCACGGATCAGCCGCTGCGCCTCAACGTCGCGATGGCCATCGAAGTCGAACAGCAGAAGATTCAGGTCTCCGATACGGCGCCGACCGTCGACGTCAATCCGGCGAACAACGCCGGCGCCATCACCATTTCGGGTAAGGAACTGGAAGCCTTGCCCGACGATCCCGACGAATTGCTTACCGATTTGCAGGCCCTGGCCGGCCCGTCCGCCGGACCGAATGGCGGCCAGCTCTACATCGATGGTTTTACCGCGGGCGAACTTCCGCCGAAGTCTTCCATCCGCGAGATCCGCATCAATCAGAATCCATTTTCTTCGGAATACGACAAGCTCGGTTACGGCCGCATCGAAGTCTTCACCAAACCCGGCACCGACAAATACCACGGCCAGTTTCTTGTCGACGGAAACGATTCCGCTTTCAATACGCACGATCCCTTCATCGCCGGCACGGAGCCGGGTTACGACTCCACGCTGTTCAACGGAAGCGTCGGCGGGCCGATCAACAAAAAGGCGTCTTTCTTTGTGAGCGTCCAGCGCCGCGACACCAATGATCTTTCGGCGATCAATGCGATCGATCCCATTTCCTTGCTGCCGTTCAGCGCCACGCTTCCCAATCCGCACCAGCGCACCAACATCGCCCCGCGCATTGACTACGCGCTCGGCAAGAACAACACGCTGACCGTACGTTACCAGTATTACCGCGACGCGGAAACCAACGAGTTGAATGGGTTCGGCCTGGCGCAGCAGGCGTACAACCAGCTCTCCACCGAGCAAACGGTGCAGATTGGCGACACGCAGGTCTTTGGCTCGAAAGTCGTCAACGAAACGCGCTTTCAATATCTGCGCGAAGACGACACACAAAACGCAGTCGATTCCAATCCCGCCGTCAACGTTCCGGGAGCCTTCACCGGCGGCGGCAGCGCTCAGGGCAACAGCGCCGATTACCAGGATCACTATGAATTCCAGAACTATACTTCGGTGATCCACGGCAACCACACCATCAAGTTCGGCGCGCGTCTGCGCGAATTGCGCGACGCCGATTATTCGACCTCGGGATTCAACGGCACCTTTACGTTTCCCACGATCGACGATTTCGTAGCCAGCCAGCCCAGCCAACTCATCATTACGCAAGGCTCGCCTTCGGCAGCGGTGGGCGCTTTCGACGCCGGACTCTACGTGCAGGATGACTGGCGCTTGCGCCCCAACATCACGCTCAGTTACGGGCTGCGCTTTGAGTCGCAGGACCACATTTACGATCATGCGGATTGGGCGCCACGGTTCGGACTCGCCTGGGGCGTGGGCGGCCGAAGCGCTCCGCCCAAGGTCGTGATCCGCGGCGGAGCCGGCATTTTCTACGACCGCTTTCAGGAGCCCCAGATCCTTCAAGCCCAGCGTCTGAATGGCGTTACGCAGCAGCAGTTCATCATCGCCAGCCCAACTTGCTTCCCCGGTCTGGACCAGCCTCTCAATAATTCAATCTCCAACTGCGGGGCCGGCACTACCAGCACGTCGTCCATCTATCAGATCAGCCCTTCGCTGCACGCGCCGTACACGCTGCAGTCCGCGATCAGCGTTGAGCGGCAGTTGACCAAAACTGCAACGCTGGCCGTTACCTACCTGAATTCCCGCGGCTTCGACCAGTTACTCTCGCTCAGCCTCAACCCCGCGGCCGCCGCCGCGCCGCGCACGTACCAGTACGGTTCCGAAGCTGAGTTCCGCCAGAACCAGCTCATCGTGAACACCAATGTGCGGGTTGGGTCGAAGATTCAGCTCTTTGGCTTCTACACGTTGAACTATGCCAATAGCGATACGGCGGGAGTTTCCAGTTTTCCTTCGAACTCCTATGACATCGGCGAGGACTACGGCCGGGCCTCGTTCGACACGCGTCACCGGTTGTTTCTCGGCGGCAGCCTCGCCTTGCCTTATGCTTTTCGCCTGAGCCCATTCATGATCGCCAGCTCCGGCACGCCCTTTAACGTCGCTACGCCCGACGATCTGAACGGCGATTCCATCTTCAACGATCGGCCCGTTTTTGTTTCCAATGCGACTTGCACGGGCCTCGGCACGCAAGCCGGCACAACTTACTGCACGCCGCTGGGCACGTTCAATGACGCGCTCCCGGCCGCAGGCCAGAAGATTGTGCCGATCAACTACGGCACCGGCCCGACGCATTTCGTGCTGAATCTACGGCTCACCAAGAGCATTGGATTCGGCCCGAAAGTGAAGGGTTCCGTCGGCAACCAGGGCCAAGGTGGTCCGGGCGGAGGCGGTGGCGGCAGGGGCGGTGGTGGCGGTCCGCGCGGTCCACTCTTCGGTGGCGGACCCCAAATGGGCGGAGCCAGCTCCGATCGCCGTTACACCGTAACTTTTGGCGTCTCTGCCCGCAATGCGCTCAACAATGTGAATCTGGGGAATCCCAGCGGCATTCTGGGTTCGCGTTTCTTCGACACGCCGAACACGCTGCAAGGCGGTCCTTTTTCCACCGGTACCGCCGTTCGCCGCATCGACCTGATCGCTACGTTTAACTTCTGACCTTGATCGCCGCCTTTGGCAGCTTGCCCGCGAAAGGAGTTCCTGTGGACTTCGTTCTTCGTGATTTTCTCAAGACTGCTCGTTGCCAAAATGAACCGAACTTTCCATCTTTGGTATGGGACTCCGCCCGCGAATCCTTGCGCTCGGGTTATGCTGGACTGGGCGGGATGCAACGCCTCGACAACTTCGAAGTTTGAGGCCCTCGATTCGATTGGCTCTTTCCTCAATTACCCGGCGTAAATTTCTTCGTCTCGCGGCGGTTACAGGAGCCGTCGCCGTTGCTGGCGATGCGGTCTTTCTCGAACCAAACCGTCCGCGCATCGTCCGCAAGGAATTCCTGCTGCCGCGTTTGCCCGAACGGCTGAACGGCTTCACCGTGGCGCTGCTCAGCGACTTCCATTACGACCCTTATTTTTCGGTGCATCCGCTGCACGCCTCGATCGCCATGGTCAACGAGCTTCGGCCCGACCTGATCGCGCTCACGGGAGACTTCGTTTCCACGCCGCTGGTTGGAGACGAGACCAAGTCGGCTTTCGCGGCCGAGCCCTGCGCTCGCCTCCTGCGCCAGATGACTGCGCCTTACGGCTTGTGGGCGGTCCTGGGCAATCACGATTTCAACACTGACCCAGAGCGCGTCACACGCGCACTTCAGGCCGAGGGCATCCTCGTTCTGGCGAATCAGTCTGTAGCGATTGAGCGTGATGGAGCCCGCTTCTGGCTTGCCGGCGTGAATGATGTGCTCAGCAGAACCGCCGATCTCGCCGGCACGCTGCGCGGCGTTCCCGCGGGTGAAGTGGTTGTCCTGCTGGCGCATGAACCCGACTTCGCCGATTACGCCGCGCGATTTCCTATCGACTTGCAGCTTTCAGGACACTCTCACGGAGGCCAAGTCAGAATTCCTCCGCTGCCCCCGCTCTACCTGCCGCCGATGGCGAGGAAGTACATATTAGGCACCTATCAGGTGGGCCCGCTCACGCTCTATACGAACGCCGGTTTGGGAACGGTCGGAGTTCCTGTGCGCTTGAATTGCCCGCCGGAAATCACGCTGCTGACTCTGCGAAAATCTGCCAAAGCACTATGAGGCAAAGGAGCTTGCAGTCAAAGAAATCTCCACCTAACGCGATTGATCCTTGATCGGGCCTGACATGTGCAATCGCCTTCACACGGGGAAACCGGTAGCCCTCGAATGATTCCAGCAACCACCTGATAACACTACGCTTACATAAGCCTGACCCTGGCCCCACAGTTGCCGATAAAGAAGGCATAGAGGAGTAACCCCCGTTCAAACTGGAGGGTTTTCCAACAACATGCTTCGTCGCCTCTGGCCTTGGTTTCTTGTTCTTGCAGTTCCCGCCGCTAGCGCTTCGGTGCAGGCTCCGTCCGCGCGCGTGCGTCAGGCCGTTTTGACCGAGCGCGAACGCCAAGTCTGGAAGACCCCCGCCCGCGCCTCCGAGTTCAGCGATGTGCCGCACGTGACCGCGCGCTGGCGCTGCGAAGATACGCAGCCGCCCGAGGCTCTAACCACGCCCAATCCTCTGTTGTTCCCGGCGGGTGCGGGCACTAAAGTAAAAGTCAGCTTCATCATCGGCGCCGATGGCCGCGTGCATAGTCCTCTCATTTTGGAGAGCGCCGGTCCGGTGGGCGACCGCAGCGTTCTGCAAACGGTGCGCGCGTGGCGGTATCGTCCTGCAACCTGCAACGGCGTGCCCACCGAGACCGAGGGCAAGATCGAGTTTTCCCAGCGTTAATGTGTGCGCGCTTGGGCTAGAATGAACCTGCGAGGCTGAACCAAAGCCCGGCAGTGTGAAGCGTGGACCGTAGTCCATGGACAAAGAGAAAAAAATCGCCAAGCCATCTCCCGCGCAGGTTTCCGACCAGGCTCAAGCAGATGCTGCGCCCAGCGCGGGCCCGCACAATCCCGCGCTGCAGGAGATTTATCAGCGGCTATATCCGGAAATGCGCCGGCCGAGGCCGAACCAGGAAGCCATTGCCGCCGCTCTGCAAGCCATGCAACGCCTCGCCATAGAAAACGATTCCGAACAATCCGCGGAAGATGCCGCGCCGGAAACGGCTCTTGGAGCTGCCATCGCGTGCAGCGCGTGCGGACATCGCAATCGCCTCGGCTACAAGTTCTGCGGCATGTGCGGGCTTTCCACAGAATCCGCCCCAGATCAATCGCCGACGGTTGAATCACATGCTCTCGACGCCTCAGCTCTCGAGTTGCCGGCTTTTGCGAGGGCGCTGACGCAAACTCCGCAGCCAGCGCCGGAAGCAGCGCATGAGATTCATCCGCCCGATGGAGTCGGCACGCATCACTATCACCATCATTACCATCATCACTATTTTCCCGGCGGACACGACTCGATTGCGGCAGCGCGGCCCAACGCTCCCGAGAGCGCGCGCGAGGCCGACCGGCTCCGCGTTGCGGCCGCCTCGAAAGGCGAGCACATGAGCCGCGGCGAAGCGGCCGTGCGGCGTCTTACGCAGGAGTGGGTTTTGGCCTGCAACACGCGGCAGCTTGACGAGTTGCTCGAACTCTACGCCGCCGACGCGCTGGTGTTGCGCTCGAACCTGCCTTTGATTCGCGGCGCCGCGGCGGTGCGCGAGTTCTTCTTCTCCGCGCTCGAATCCGGCCTCGGCGAAGTGGCGGTTGAACCCATTCGCGTGGAAGTGGTTGGCGACCTGGCTCACGAGGTGGGACGCTACAGCGCGCTGGTTCCGGGCAGCGCCGGCAAACGTCGCGAAGAGCGCGGCAAATATCTCTGGGTCTTCGCCAAGCAGCCGAGCGGAGACTGGAAGCTGGTTTCGGAATGCTGGTCGAGCGACCTGACGCTTTCGGGCGCGGAGTCGGATATTCCCAAGCCTGCGATTTCGCCGGCGAAGACGCAGACGCGAAGGGGGTCTTAGGTTATAGGTGTCAGGTCTTAGGCCAAGACCTAAGACCTAACGCCCAAGACTAAACCACGCCAAGCTTTCCCAGGTCACCTCGCAACTGCTCCAGCGTTTGCATTTGGATCGTCTTCATGCCGAGCTTCGCGGCGCACTCCAGATTCAGAGCGCGGTCGTCGATGAAGCAGCACTTCTCCGGATTGATCTGCGTGGTCTCGATCGCGAGGCGGTAAATGCCGCTCTCCGGCTTGCGGAGGCCGACGAAGCAGGAGCTGACGAAGAGACGGAAGACTTCCCGCAAGCTGTAAGTCTCGATGCGGTGCAGGTTCAGCTCGCGGGATTCGTTGTTGATCGTTCCCATGAAGTATTTGCCGGAAGCGGCGAGTGCGCGGGCGAAGGCGAGAACTTCCGGCATTGGCTGCGACAGAGAGAACATGTAATCCCGAAACTGCTCGCGGGTGAACGGACGATTGCGGTAAAAGACCGTGCGATCCAGATATTCGTCGAGCGAAATTTTGCCGCGCTCGAACGACGAGACGACCATTTCGTGGCGCGAGTGAAACTCTTCTTCGTCGAGACGAAAGTGTTCGAGCGCCGCGACGCGTTCGGTGTGGTCCCAAGCGTTGGTGAGGAGAACTCCTCCAACGTCCCAAAAGATGGCGTGAATTTCCGACACGAATGAGATCTCCTCGCTGGACTCTGCTCCGATCAAGAGTGTAGATCAAATTTCTGGCTTGGAGATTGGGACGGAGGAAATCGGCTCTCGACCGTCAGCCATCAGCTCGCAGTTCTCGGTCTTCTCCGCTGTGGATTCTTTATCGAAATAAATTCACGGAGGGCGGTTGGGACTGTTGTCCCCTTGGCGCTGACCTCCAACTTGCTCTCGATACCCCCCACCCCATGGTGGGTAATGGAATCATCGAGTTAGCACGAAAATCCCCGCAAAATCGGGAGCCTAAAGGACTTAGAACTAAAATCGGCACAACAAAGGACTTAGGGGCGCGACGATCTGGGTCATCCCGACCGTCACGGCCTCGACTATGATCGCGCAACTCGAAAGGCGGCACAAGGTCAGATGTCACATGAGGCTGTGGAAATATTTGGGAGCGAGCGGGGTCTGACCGTGGATTGTGTTGTACGCTCGAACATCAAAATCCCCGCCCAAGCGAAGCTTGGACGGCGCACCCTCGAGTTAGGTCTAGGACGGGCCAGCCCCCAGATTCAAGGTGGAGTCGCAAAGGCCAGAATGCTTACACCGGCACGGCGTCTGAGTCGGCACGAGAGACTTCGTCGCGGCGAAGGCGGAGTCTTCTTAGGTTCGCGGGATCGAGAGCGAGCAGCCGGAGTGCAACATCTGCCGTCTTGCCTTGGACAACGCGGCCCGTCTCCCAACGTGTGACCACTTTTGATCCGAGACCGAAAAGGCGCTCGAGTTCGCTCTGGCTTAGGCCTAGCTTTTGCCGGATCGCAACGATTTCCTCCGGAGTCAGCAGACCGGCTTCGGCCCTTGCCTGCCGCTTCACAGCCAGAGAGACCGCCTTGGCCTGATCCGGGGTGAAGAAGCGTTCGCCACAGGTTGCACACGCGTACATTTCCGCGCCTGGAATGGAAATCGGCGTTTGATTGTACGTCGCCGAAAATTTCTTTCGGACTTTCCTTACCTTCTCCGAATTGCAGACCGCGCAGGTTATGGTCGCCACAAAATTTCCCCAATCTGATTTAGAAAAGAACGCATTACCGTTTCATGTAGAGCTCTCGTCTGCCTTGAACGCTATCGCCACAGCGTGGCCGGACTTGCCGATTTGAAGCTTGAGGTAGACCCTCTCGCCTTCGTATCGAATCTTGTAGACATCTTGCATGAGGCCCGGCACTCGTTCCGCGGGCATCGTCTTGTAAAACTGACCGTTACCAAGACAGGTCGATGCAATCGATGATGTCCTCGTACAGGAAATTCATCATCGCCGCACCTTGCAACGCCGTCTCAGTAATCCGAAAATTCCCCTGCTGAAAGAGGCGTTTGATTTGCTGAAGCGGGTAGGTTGGCGGCACACCTCCTCCTCGTTAGATCTTGTCGATTTTTCATGTCACGTTCTCCCCACACTGTAGATTGTCTTTGGTAGCACCGTGCTGCCACGGTAGCATGGTGCTACTACGGCTGTCAACCAGCAAGACTGGTTCGGGCTTGGGCAAAACAGGGTAGGTGCTCGCTCCGCCTGAAGAGTGCCAGGATTACGCCCACGAGAGCGAGGGCTGTCGAAACTCTAACCGGCACGAATCGGAGTCCCCGGTTACTCTGTGTCGCCGGTTCGATTTCCTATTGCGTTTCGGCGCGCGGGCTTTGCATCTTCCGGCCTGGCCTTGCCAGCCTTTGGTCCCCCAGCCGGATTCTTGCCGAGCGATGACCCTATGGCTTCTTCCACTGCCTGCAACTCATTTTTCTTGGCTATCCTACGTGATCGTTTACTCATGGTTACATCATGGCACAGCCGGCGACGCGCGGGTGTGGAGCAAGCCGGGCGGCGCTGGTGTGCTTCCTGGAGGACAGCCGAGGGCGGCTGTCGCCAGCGAGCCGGGCTTTTATTCGTCGCGGTGGACGGCATCCATGGAGAAGGCGGGAAGGCAGACGGCGATGTATTCGGCGCCGCCTTCCTGGGGAGTGGAGTAGCTGATCCACTCGCCGGCGTGGGCGATGATGGCTTGTCCGGCGGCGACGTCGAGAGAACCGTTCTTGTGTTCAACGTGGAGGGTGCCTTTGAGAACGATGGTGAATTCGTCGAAGGCGGGAGTTTGGCCGGGCTCGAGCCATCCGGCGGGGCTGCGCATGTGGGCGACGCTGGCGGAGGCGGTTTTGGAGTTGACGCGTCCGATATATTCGTCGATCAGCTTGGGTTTATTGCCGGCGGATTGGATGCGCGTGGGTTGCGGGATGAGTGTGGGCATGGGGATGTGCTCGCTGCGATCTGGAATTCCTTCTGAGGCTTAGAGTGTAACTCGGCGGAGGGTTTCAGGAAAAGTCTTCGCCGATCACGACGAAAATAGTTGGTCGTCGTCTACGGCCCGGGGGGTGGTATGGGTGGAGGCAGGATGGCGGGGTCGGCGTTTGGCAGTGGAAGAGGCCGCGGACGCTGGGCGACGGGCTGCGTGGAGAGTGGGTGTTGTGCGGAGTCACGGATGTCGTCGGCGACCTGGTCTTGCTGCAACGACAGTGGGTGCGGGAGGACCATTTCGACGGGTGAGCCTACGTCAAGAAAGAAATGGTGGGACTTGCCGAGGAGTACAAACGCGGCCACACCACCGGCTGCGCCGCCGACCATAGTGCCGATGATGGTGTCTTTCGCCGTGCTGCCGGGGGCGGTGACACTTGAGGAAAGGCACGCGGGCGGCGGTCCGGAACAGCCCGGCGGGAGAGTGCTGGTGATGGTGTTGGGTTGCGAACTGGCGACGGAGTGGCCGATCAGCGCGCCGAGGCCGAAGCCGGCTGCGGGCAAGGCGAATGCTCCAATGATGTGGCCGTTGCCGGGATCTTTGAGGGCGTAGCCTTCGTTGCTCTCGAGGGTGATGGGGCCGGAGACGGGAGCGACATAGCCGTCGGGGTAGATGATCGACATGGACTGCAGGTAGAGTTCTCCACGGCCGCCGTTGCGGCCGAGCTTATCGACTTTGCCTTCCACCAGAGTGCCAGCAGGGATGACGACTTGGTCGCCGGCGGCGATGGGAGAAATGACTTGGGCGTAGATGGAATCTCCGTGATGGATGTAGCGGCTCTGAATAGGATGCGTGAGCACGAGAGCGATGCTGGTTCCGGCGGGGACGGTTACGGCGGTGGCCTCGGGCGCCGGGTTGGCGGAGGCGACTGTGGCTTGCGCGGTGGGTTGGGGATCCGGTTGCGGAGTGGTTTGTGGCTGCGCGGGGCAGGTTAGAGAGGCCAACATCAGAATTGTCAGGCTAAGGGGTGGATTAAGTTTTGTTTGGGTTTGAGCTAAGACCGAGCGAAGACGAAGATTCGGAGACATCGGTGATACCTCCGAAGGCTGGAGCCTTCCGTTCCGAGGTACTTGAGAGCCCGAAATCCGCTCTCTGGGATCATTGAACCACAGGCGGCTGAATAGGTTGCATAGAGAATGGTGAAGAATTGAAAAAGTGTGCGGAGTTTTGTAACGGGCCGTCAGGCGATGCGATTGGGGTCACATCCGGCATCGTCTGTCGTGCCGATTAGGCGGGCGGCGATCGGTGCATCGGTTACAATTCTTGCCTATGTTCTATCGCTCGGACAATCGTACTGTCGACCAACTGCGGCCGGTGATGATCACTCCGGAATTTATCACTACGGCGGAGGGGTCGGTGCTGATTGAGGTGGGGAACACGCGGGTGATTTGTACAGCGTCGATTGAAGAGACGGTGCCGCAGTTTATGCGGAACTCGGGCAAGGGATGGATCTCGAGCGAGTACGCGATGATTCCGCGGGCGACGCTGACGCGGACGTCGCGGGAAGTGTCGAAGGGGCGGCAAAGCGGGCGGACGCACGAAATCCAGAGGCTGATTGGGCGTTCGCTGCGGGCAGTGACCGACCTGGCGCGGTTGGGCGAACGAACGATTTGGATTGATTGCGACGTGATTCAGGCGGATGGCGGGACGCGGACGGCTTCGATTACGGGAGCGTTTGTTGCGCTGGGACTGGCGCTGGAAAAATTGGTGGAGGCCGGGACTCTGACTTCGGTTCCTTTGAGGGATTTTGTGGCTGCGGTGAGTGTGGGGATGGTGGATGGGGAGGTTCTGCTTGACCTTTGTTATGAGGAAGACTCGCGCGCCGATGTGGACATGAATTTTGTGATGACGGCCGGGCACAAGATGGTGGAAGTGCAGGCCACGGCGGAGCGGCAGGCGTTCGACGAAGCGCAGTTCGCGAAGATGATGGCGTATGCGCGGCAGGGCGTGCAGTCGCTGATTGCAAAGCAGCAGGGTGTGTTGAGCGGGTTGACGTTGAGGCAATGAGGCTCGAAAGTGTTCGATCGAGAAGTATGCGTCTTATGGCAGAGTTGAATAGCCCACAACCTGGCCGGAGTCGTTGATTCCAGTCGCGGTTGAGTAGGTGCCGCCAAGCACTCCTAAATCCTGAATTTGATTGGGAGCGGTCCAAATCACGGCGTGGATTATCGGGATGGTAAGTTGGTAGCTTCCCACAATCACTCCTAGACTGTTGATGCCATCGGCGGCGCTAAAGGCCGTTCCCGAGGGACCGAGATTCTGCATTCCGCCCGCGTGGGTCCACAAGAAAGCGAAAAAGTCCGAATTGCCGACCACGCTGCCGGAGTCATTGATCGCGACGGCGTTACTATTCCCGCCTTCGAGAGTTCCGAGATCGAGGATGTTACGCCGGGTGCGTAGGAAGGCATGGTAAGGAGTGGCATTCGACGTTGGAATCGACTCGCCGACGACCAGACCGGAATCGTTGATGCCAAATGCGTCGCTGTTGTCTCCGGCGAACGCTCCCAGATCGGCCATGCCGGTCTGGGCGCTCCATAGAAATGCGTGATCGATCGTATTTCCCGGCTTCGTGGAAGTGCCGGTGACTTGGCCGGACTTGTTGATACCGGTTGCGCCACTGCTGTCCCCGCCGAGCGTGCCGAGATCGGTCATGCCGGTCTTTGCGTTCCAGAGGAACGCGTGGGCTTGACCGGTTGACGTGGTTGACCATCCCGCGACCTGGCCGGAGTCGTTGATGGCGGCTGCGCCACCCGAGGTACCGCCGAGCGTTCCAATGTCCTGCATGCCGCCGCTTTGGGTCCAGAGGAATGGGCGCAGGTCACCTTCGAAACTGACGTAGTAGCCGACGACCTGGCCGCCGGCATTGATGCCTTGAGCATAGCTGCTGCCGGCGCCGAGACTTCCGAGGTCTTGCATGCCGGTGGTGGAGGACCAAAGAAATGCATGATAAGTGGTCTGCGCGCTTAAGGCCGCCGAAAAGATAAGCGAAGCTGCGACGACGCGCACGCACAAGAAAACAGATCGCTTCATGGATGCACTCCTGGCGCGAAGCAATGGGAAGAATGGAGGTTAAATTGGGAAGGCCAAATCTTGTGACAGAAAACTCCAGATCAGCTTTCCGACCAGCCAGCATAGCCGATACCAGGCGGCTGTCAATGGCACTTACCGGGTGGGACGGGCTGATACGTCTCTCGCGATTCGGTTCTGGTCGAGCAGATCGGTGAGGATTGCAGAAATTTGCATATGCCCATTTCCGCATTGACAATCGCGTGCGGCGAAGTAACAATTGCGGCGTGTTTGGGGGCTGACATGGCACAGCCGGTAGATCGCGAGAAGAAGGCGGTTAAGGTTTCGGATACTTTGCACCGGAGCCTGTCTATGTACGCGCTGGCTGCCGGAACGGCCGGAGTGGGCGCGTTGGCACTGGCGCAGCCAGCCGAGTCGGAGGTAGTGTACACCGGCACCCATCAGCTTATCGGCAGCAACCAGAGCTATGACATCGATCTGAATGACGATGGAATCACCGACTTCGCGATACGGATTTCACGATTCATGACAGCTGGGATGAGGAGCGGTTCTATAACGGCTCTCCGGGTTATTTCCATGGCAATCTGCAGGTCTTTCCGGCGCCCGGGGCCAAAGTGGCGACGTCGTGGGCGCCGGACTATGCAGCGGCGCTGTGGGCGGGCAGAAAGATCGATGGTGCGCTGCAGAAAACGGGGAAGCCCGCGCTGATCGCTGGATCGGGTGGATTCTTTGGTTCCGGAGCCTACACGTGGGGGCGTTTTGCCCGGGTCAAGGACAAGTACCTTGGATTTGAGTTCGTGAGGAATGGAGAGATTCATTATGGCTGGGCAAGGCTGTCGGTAGCGGATGGGTTTTACTCGCTGCCTGCGACCCTCTCGGGTTTCGCCTACGAGACTGCGCCTAACAAGCCGATTCGCGCGGGGCAGACTGAAGAGGATGCGGCGGACGAGACGACTTCCAATGCTTTTCGCGCAGCGGCCATGCGACGAGAGGTGGGCAGTTTAGGTGCGCTCGCGCTAGGTGCGTCAGGCATCCTGGATCGGCGAAGGCGGGAATCGGGCGCGGAACTCTCCTAGGGTTCTGATCCGGTTCTGCAAGTACCGCGGTCATATTACCCGCTCTCGCCGCGCTGAAGCGCTGCTCCAATTAAATCCGAGCTGCTTGCAATCAAAGTCGGAGCGCGCTACGCGATCCACACTGTCTTTATGTTCATGAATTCGCGGATGCCGTTGGCGGCGAGTTCGCGGCCGTGGCCGGACTGTTTGACGCCGCCGAAGGGGACCGACGCAGGCCTACCCTTCCAGCAGTTCTTCCAGCAATTCGTGGCGCTTGGCGGAGAATGGATTTGCTACCGTCACGCCGTTCCAGGTAAATCCTTCCTGCAAATCTTCCGATAAAAGCAGTCGGCATCCCGCACTGGCCGCCGCGGCAAAGATAATCGCATCCCAGATATCCAACCCATGATCCACCGACAGATCGGCCGCAGCCGTCAGCACAGATGGCGACGTTTCGATCAAGGGAAAGATGTCGAGGAAATTGCCCACTGCCGCCCGGGCACCTGCGGCCGTGTACTTCGCCTTTCGGACCAGCACCCGAAATAGTTCGCCCAACACCTGCACCGGAAGGTAGGTGCTTCCCGCAGGCAGCCTCGCGACCATCTGAGCCGCGCTCGCTTTACGGGAAGCGCCGTTCACGCCCTCGATATACGCCAGAATGTTGGTGTCGAGCGCGACCTTCACCACAGCCTCCGTTAGTCGTAAAGGTCAGCCCTGGTCCAGCGCCCGATATTCATGACGGGCTGCTTACGCACACGCCGCAGCAATCTGCCCCAGCCCCGCGAATCGCCGACCTTGCCTTGTTTCGACTGCACTGGCGCAATACGCGCGACCGGCTTTCCATGGCTGGTCACAACGTAAGTTCGGCCTTCGCGGACTTCCCGGAGAAGCTGCGAAAAATTGCGGTTGGCGTTGGCAGCGGAGATGGCTTTTTCCATGTCGGTTCCAATAGTAGACATATTAACTACTTTCCTGGCGACAGTCAAGATTCTCGGCAATTGCTCATGAGTACTTAAGCGATCCACACCGTTTTTATGTTCATGAATTCGCGGATGCCGTTGGCGGCGAGTTCGCGGCCGTGGCCGGAGCTTTTTACGCCGCCGAAGGGGATGCGGGGATCGGAGGCGACCATTTTGTTGATGAAGACCATGCCGGACTCGAGTTCGTTGATGAAGCGTTCGCGCTCACGGTGGTCGTTGGTCCAGGCGCTGGCGCCGAGGCCGAAGCGGCTGTCGTTGGCGAGTGCGATGGCTTCGTCGATATCTTTGACCCGGAAGAGCGAGGCGACCGGGCCGAAGAATTCTTCGCGGTAGGCGGGAGATTCTTTGGGAATGTCGGTGAGGACCGTGGGCGCGTAGTAGTTGCCGGGCAGTTTCAGGGGATGGCCTCCGGTCAGGAGTTTTGCGCCGGCTTGCACGGATTTCTGAACGTCGGCGTCGAGGGAGGTGACGGCGTCGGCGGTGGCGAGCGGACCGAGTTCGGTTTTCTCGTCGAAGGGATCTCCGATGCGCAGATTCTTCATGCGGGCGACGAACTTGCGTTCGAACTCCGCGGCGATGGAGTCGGCGACGATGAAGCGTTTGGCGGCGATACAGGATTGGCCGTTGTTGATGACGCGGGCTTCGACTGCCGTGGCGACGGCGGTATCGAGATCGGCGCTGGGCATGACGATGAAAGGGTCGCTGCCACCGAGCTCGAGCACTACTTTCTTGATTCGCTTTGCGGCTGCGATTCCCACCTGAATGCCGGCCTGCTCGCTGCCGGTGAGCGTGGCAGCGACGACGCGCGGGTCGTTGAGGATGGAGTCGACTTGTTGCGAGCCGATGAGCAGGGTTTGGAACGCGCCGGCGGGAAATCCGGCATCGAGGAAAATCTTTTCAATCGCCAGAGCGCATTGGGGCACGTTCGAAGCGTGCTTGAGCAGGCCGACATTGCCCGCCATCAGAGCCGGAGCGGCGAAACGAAATACCTGCCAGAAAGGGAAGTTCCAGGGCATGACAGCGAGAATTGTGCCGATGGGGCGGTAGCGGATGAAGCTTTTCTTCGCTCCAGTCTCGATGACTTCGTCGGCAAGGAATTTCCCGGCGTTCTCGGCATAGTAGCGGCAGCCGGAAGCGGACTTGACGGCCTCGGCAATGGCGGCTTTGTAGGGCTTGCCCATTTCCAGAGTCATGAGGTGAGCAAATTGTTCCTTGTCGCGTTCGAGGATCTCAGCGGCCTTCGTCATGCGGCGGGCGCGCTCAGCGAAGGGAGTCTTCTGCTCGGCGTGAAAGGTAGTAACCGCGAGTTTGAGCTTTTGCTCGATCTGGTCTTCGGACAGAGGCTGAAAAGTTCGGATTACCTCGCCGGTGGCGGGATTGGTGGTAGCGATTGCCATAGAGTCGTACCTTTCGTCGCAAGTGAAGTGGTGATACCACGATAACAGTTGAATGATACCTTGGCTCCATTGGGAAACCTTCTCTGGTCTAGTGTATACTTACCGTATATACGTGGAGGATGTCGATGATCACCGCCAAGGTGTTTCGCTCGGGCAACAGTCAGGCGGTTCGGCTGCCGAAGGAGTTTCGCTTCAAAGCCAGGGAAGTGGAGATCTTCAGGCGCGGGCAGGAGGTTGTTTTGCGCGAGAAAGACAAGACGCTCGCGCGCGCGTTCGATCTTATCGCAGGTCTGCCCGAAGATTTCGACATCCCGCGCCGCAGCAAAGATTATCCTCAGAAGCGCAAGGGGCTGTGATGGAGATGCGATTCTTGCTCGACACCGATATTTTCATCTATATCCGCCAGAAGAGACCAGAAGAGGTTTCTCAACGATTTAGCAAACTACATCCGGGCGAGGCCGCGATTTCAATCATTACTTACGGCGAACTTCTGTATGGTGCCGCCAGGAGTGTGCGCCGCGCCGACGCGCTGGCGCGATTGAGTGCCCTTATCGATCTGCTGCCCATCCTGCCTCTTGAGAAGGGTGCGGCCCATGCCTACAGCGAAGTTCGAGCTGAGCTCGAATCAAAGGGTGAAATGATCGGCAACAACGATCTGTGGATTGCCGCGCACGCTCTGGCGGCGGGGTTGACTCTGGTGACGAACAACGAAAGGGAGTTCCAGCGGGTGCGAGGGTTGAAGGTGCAGAACTGGACCGCATAAGGGGCGTTTCGCCTGTGCGTCCTTAGGTTTACAATTGACTGTTTTAGACACTCATCTTTTCGGCACTGATTCGGAGGAATCTATGAAGCTTACCCCTGGAAAACTTGCGGGTCTCAGGAAGGTCTCGAACGAACATGGCGTGATTGCGGCGGCGGCGATGGATCAACGCGGGTCACTGCAGAAATCGCTGGGAAAAGAAAAAGGCGGCGAAGTCAGCGATGCCATGATGGAAGAATTCAAGTCGCTGGTGACGGAGGTGTTGACCCCGCATGCCAGCGCCATCCTGCTCGATCCGGAGTGGGGATTGCCGGCATCGAAGCGGCGAGCCAAGAATGCCGGGCTGCTGTTGGCCTATGAGAAAACTGGATACGACAAGACCGGCCCGGGACGGTTGGGAGATCTGCTGGATCACTGGTCAGCGAAGAGGTTGAAGGAAGCGGGCGCGGACTGCGTGAAGATTCTGCTGTACTATTCGCCGTTCGATCCCAAGGATGTGAACGACAGGAAGCATGCGTGGGTGGAGCGCATTGGCGACGAGTGCCGGGCCAATGACATTCCGTATTTTCTGGAGTTCGTGGGATATGACGAGGGCGCGGACGAGAAAGGTTTGGAGTACGCGAAGAAAAAACCGCAGATCGTCACCGAGAGCATGCGGGAATTCAGCAAAGACCGCTACGGTGTCGATGTGCTGAAAGTGGAAGTGCCGGTGAACATGAAGTTCGTCGAGGGTACGAAGTCGTTCGGCGGGCAGAAGGCGTACGCGAAGAAGGAAGCAATCGATTTGTTCCACAAGGCGGCGAGCGTCACCACCAAACCGTTTATTTATCTTTCGGCGGGCGTGAGCAACGCGGAATTCAGCGAGACGCTCGAGTTGGCGGGGGAATCCGGGGTGAAGTTCAACGGCGTGCTGTGCGGACGCGCGACGTGGAAGGATGGGATTCCGATCTATGCGAAGCAAGGCGCGGCGGCCTTCCGCGCGTGGCTGGAGACCGAGGGCGTGAAGAATATTAACAACGTCAACGGCAAGCTGAAGGCGGCGACTTCATGGCATTCGATTTACGGAGTGGAGCCGGCGCTGGTTGGGGCATAGATTTCCTTGGTTGGACGCGGCGATTCGTTCAGCTTATGCCATCGGCTACTCACTGGCGACGTAATATCCCTTCTTTGCCCGAGCCTGCGAGTTCCTTGGAGGTTACTGCGCTCTCCCAACCTCTAGATAGGGCGGCCCGAGCGTTGTCCGTACCAGTGAGCTTGCTCCATAACGTCGCTAGAACGGAATATCCTCATCCGTGATAGGCCCTGATCCAGCGCCGGCGGGTTCGTGCTCGGGGGTGCGCTGGTCGAAGTTGTTGTTGCCGGAGCTGGCGGAGGATGAGCCGCGCGAGCTTTCCTTGAAGTCTCCGCCGCCCTGGCCTTCGCCGCGTCCGCCGAGCAGGACCAGGTCGTTCACGACGATTTCGGTCATGTATTTCTTTTGGCCGCTGGTCTTGTCGTCCCAGGAGTGGGTGCGCAGGCTGCCCTCGATATAGACTTTGCTGCCCTTCTTGACGTATTCGCCGACAATTTCGGCGGTGCGCGCCCAGGCGGTGATGTTGTGCCACTCGGTGCGGTCCTGCCACTGGCCTTCTTTGTCTTTGAAGCGCTCGTTGGTGGCCAGGCTGAATTTGGCCACGGGTGTACCGTTTGGGGTGAACTTTACTTCTGGATCTTTGCCCAGATTGCCGATGAGGATGACTTTGTTGACGCTTTTTCCTGCCATGGGGTGCTCCTTTGCAGGGGTTCACTATAGCAGAATTGGCGGGGTGGGGAGGGTGTGGGAGGCGAGATTCTGTGCGAGAAATCCGTTCTGGGACTGGCGGGGGCTAGCCCGACGGATTTAGGGTCGGGTTACGCGGCGCTGAAAGCGCCGCTCTTCCGCGGTGCGATAGGCGTCCGGGGTGCGATAGGCGTGCACGGTGCAACGGGCGGTTACGGTGCGACAGGCGTGCACGTTGCGATAGGCGATCGCGGTGCGACGGGCGGTCACGATGCGCTTCGGCGCGTTGCGTAATGTCCAGTTTGTCTTGCCGGAACAAGCCGCCGAGCTTTGTCGGCCGAACAGCCGAGGGCGGCTGTCCCCACATGAGGCTTCCGCGAACCTGACCGTACCAGTGATCGTCGGTGCTTCTGCTTACGTGCTAATCACGGTATAATTCCTTCATGTCTGCCGCACCTGGAGCGACCAAAGCCGTTGGGATGGTTCCTGACGAGTTGAAGTGGGAACCGAAGTCCAAGGGCCTGAGCACGCCGCGCAAGAAGAAGCCGAAGGAACTGGCGGTGATCACGGAATGCTGCACGGGATGCGCCGGCTCGCCGGCGTGCGTGGAGTATTGCCCGGTGGAAGACTGCATGTTCTGGGTGCCGGACGAAGACAGCACGCCGTTCGGGCGCATCGCGATTGATCCTATTCTGTGTATCGGCTGCAAGAAGTGCCTCAGCAAAGGGCCGGATGGCTGTTTTCTGGATGGCTGTCCGTGGGACGCCATTGCCATGGTCGACATCGCCGAAGTGGAAAAAGAAGTGGGAGCGATGGCGATTTAGAAGCAGCTTCTAGCTGCTAGCCACTAGCTTCTGGCCAGCGCAATTTCTCACGGGCGACCCTGCGTTGCGGCCGCTCTTCCTCGTATTATCTTCTCCGTTTCCATCGCCTGCTGGCGCACGTCATTCGAAGTATCAGGCAGGTCGCGTTCGTAGGGAAGAATTGCGGGAAGATCGTCGGGTTGGCCCATCAGATAGAGAGCGCGGAGTGCTTCCCACACTTGCTCGGTTGAAGGGTCAACCACGGCGATTTCCGCTCCAGCGGTTACGTTTGCGCCGGTTCCCGCGACCGAGCGGATTCGTCCCGGAATCGGTGAACGAATCTCTGCCGTCTGCGCGCGCCCATATTCCAATTTGGCAATCAATCCGCCCTGATGGATCGCAGTGCCCGGACGATCCGAATCCACGATGCGTCCGGATTCCGGAGAAACAATCCGAGCGGGTTGCAGCAGGGCGACGATCTGCGGTCGGCCAGTGGCGTCACCGAAGCGCACCAGCGACAGCGCCGCATTGCCGCGAACCATCGGCGACCGGTCGTTCAACATCTTCAATAGAGCATCGTGAAAGCCGGAGCCGGTAGGGTCTTGTCCCATGACCCAGGCGTCGGTGTTGCGGACTTCTTCGACCGGATCGGCCGCCAGGCGGACGAGTTCCGGGTACCATTGTTTCGCGGCTACGTCGTGGTGCGTGATGCGCTCGCCGACCTGGACCAGCGCTTGCTGAATGTGCCGCGGCTTCTTCGCGTCGTGCAGGTATTCGTTTAGTTGCTGGTCGGAGAGCTTGCGGCCAAACCATGTGTTCCACCAGAAGAGGAAAGGCATGAGGCAGATCAGCCACGCGACCAGGAAGAAGAGAAGCTTTTGGCCGCGGGACATGCCAGGCTTGGGACTCGCTTGGCGAGGAGCTTCAGTTTCCATATTATGGCCGGTACCAGATTAGCGGATGCTCCTGCCAGCGCGGTCCGATCCGAAAATATACAGCGGCTTACCGACGATGGAGCTATCGTCAATAAGTCCAAACGCCACTGACCGGCTGTCCAGGCTGACATCGCGGTTATCGCCCATGACGAAACACTTGCCATTCGGAATGACGACAGGACCGAAGTTCTTCAGCCAATCCGGTCCCTGAGTACCGGTGTGTTCCACATAGGGCTCGTCCTCCACCTCACCGAGTAAAAAGATCACGCCATTGCTCCCTTCGATCGAGTCCCCCCCTACCGCTATGACGCGCTTGACGAAGAAAGTACTATCCTTTAAGAAGACGATAATATCCCGACGATTAGGGCGCCGCGAACGGTAGTAGCGCATGTCGGCGACGAGGTGGTCGCCTTGTAGCACTGTCCTCTCCATTGAAGTTGAAGGTACGGTGAAGCTTCGAAATCCGGAGGCGCGGGTTACGGCTTGGCCGAGCAGGTTGAGTGTCAGGATAGTTATGGGGAGAATAGCAGCCAGCCACCACTTCGAGGACCTGACATTCGTTGGAAAATCCCGGGCTAACTGCGCACTGCAAGCGGCATAAAGGTAGAGGACAATCCAGCCACAATACAGCAGCGCGAAACCTCCGTAGAAACGCAGAAGGCGCAACGGCCAGAAGCCAATCAAAAGAGCCACAAGTACTAAGAGTAGGGATATACCTTTGCGCCGCTGTCCGAGAAAGAGTTGTCCCGCTCCGGGCAGGATTGCCGAGAACAGCGCAGCAAGTAGATGGCGCTTTATTTCCCTTCGCGACCGCGAGGGCGAATCCGACCCGCCGGGTGGAGCAGGAGCAGCGATGGGTACTGGTTCCGACACAGACAAAGCAATATACCAGAAACGTCAAACAGCACAAAGAACAGGCTACTCCACGACATCGGCGTCGAGCACGCGATCTTGTTCCAAATAATGCGAGACGGCGTACTGGGCTAGAAGCGGCGTCTGGAGGCGGATTTCGGCTCCGATCCATTCGCCCTTGGCGTGGGGCGCATCCGGCGTGTGATTGCATCGGCCGCCGCCGCCGAACTGTGGGCCGAAGTCGGCGCTTTGGATCTGGTCAAATTGCTGGATCTCGAGCCAGGCTCCGTCGCCGATTGTTCCGGCAACGTCGATTTTCAATCGTACGATCGACATAAATCAAGTCTATTCACCACAGAGACACAGAGGCACAGAGGCACAGAGAAAATCCATAAATGCTTTTACCTTTCTTTTGTTTTCTCCGTGTCTCTGTGCCTCCCGTGGTGAATTTAGCTGTGGGGGAACCATTGGTAGAGCATGAAGTATACGAGCACACCCGTGACGCTAACGTACATCCACAAAGGCCACGTCCAGCGCGCGATGGCTCGATGACGATCGTAGCGACCCCGCAACCCACGGCTCAAGGTGATAATCACCATGGGCACGATCACGATGGCGAGCGTGACGTGGGGAATCAGGACGACGAGGTAAATCGTATGCCATACTCCCTGGCCGAGAAAACGAATGTCGCCCACGTGCGCGTGAAAATAAACGTAACAAGCTAAGAACAACGCCGAAGACACCACGGCGGCGATCATGCAGGCGCGGTGCGCGGCGATTTTGCCGCGAGCGATCAGATAGCGGCCGGCCAGCAAGAGTACCGCGCTGGCTCCGTTCAGACTGGCGATCAGGGCAGGGAAGTAGGCGTATTGTTCAGGGATCATATTTTGGCGATCAAGCGGCGGGCCTGGTGCCGCGGCGGTTGGCCATGAAGAATGCCAAGGCAAACATCACGAGCGAAAAGAGAAGAAGCGTGGCCATCGCCGAAGGCAGAGGAAACGCCGCTTCCATGCCCGGATAGAGCAAGGTTCGCAGCGCTTCGACCCCGTACGTGAGCGGGTTCATGTACATCACGACGCGAATCCAGCCGGAAGCGCGGGCCATGGGAAACATCGCACCCGACAGAAGCCACAACGGGATCAGGAACAGATTGATGATGCCGTGGAAGGCTTGCGTAGAATCCATGGGCCAGGCGATGGCGAAGCCCAGGGCGGTCAGCGCGAACGAAACCAGAAATACGACTACGGCCACCAACAAAACTTGCAGCAGATCGAGGTGTACGCCTGCGAAGGGAGCGAAGACGAGGAAGATCATTCCCTGGATGGCCGAGAGGGTTGTGCCGCCCAGAACTTTGCCCAGCACGATTGCCGAGCGCGGCACCGGGGCGACCATCACGGAAAGCAGGAATCCTTCCTTGCGGTCTTCGATGAGCGACATCATGGCGAAAATCGAGGTGAAGAGGACGATCATGATCAGGGCGCCGGGATAGAAATAGTCCA
>Ga0302326_10001586_pt1 | contig 57393 bp, 60 predicted proteins | sample Palsa_T0_3_FD_202264 | JGI IMG/M metagenome (GOLD analysis project Ga0302326, IMG submission 202264) | Peat permafrost microbial communities from Stordalen Mire near Abisko, Sweden - Palsa_T0_3 | ecosystem: Environmental > Terrestrial > Soil > Palsa > Peat permafrost | place: Sweden: Abisko...
TGCAGGCCGCGCTGGAGGGGCACAAACCCGCGCACCGCTTCCCTTCCGACACCGTGCGAAACGGCTGGCGCATCACGCTTCCGACTTGGTGCCAGGATCAGCGCAACCAGATGACGGGTCCGGCCGAGGATGCGGAGCTTTGCGTCAAGATGCTGAACTCGGGAGCTCCCGGCGTGATGCTGGATCTGGAAGATTCCTGCGTGAACGCGTGGTCGCATCACGAAACCGGCGTGGCCAACATCCTGGCCTGCCTGCGCGGCGAACTCACCTACTACGACAACAAGCGGCAGCGCACGGTGGCGATTAACCCCAGCAGCACAGTGGTCTTCACGCGTCCGCGCGGATTACATATGAACCAGGCCGGGCTGATTGCCGGGGAAATGGTTTCCGCGTCCTTGTTCGATGTGGCGCGGGTTTTCTTTGGCGTCGATCCCACGGAGCTGAAGCATCCACTGTGTTTCTACGTTCCGAAGTCGGAATCGGCGGAGGAAGCGCTGTGGTGGCGCGATCTGTTCCAGGCTCTGGCCAAATGGCGCGGACTTCCGCAGGACTCGATCAAGTGCATGGCGCTGGTGGAGTCGCATCCGCTGGCATTCCAGATGGAGGAGTTCACCTATAATCTGCGCGAACACCTGATCGGATTGGACCTGGGCCGCTGGGATTACATGGCGAGCCTGATCCACTTCAACCTGGACGATCCGGACTGGGTGCTGCCGGATCGCAATACGATTCCACACGACATTCCGTTTTTTCAGAACCTGCGCGAGCTGATGCCCGAGATCTGCCATCATCGCGGCATCCTTGCCATCGGCGGGATGACGGCGCTGTTTCCCAGCCGGGAAGACGCGGAGCTGAATGCACGCGCGTTGTCCGTTCTCGAGAAGGATAAGAAAAACGAGGCCGAGTGCCTCATGGATGGAGCGTGGACCGGGCATCCCGATCAGAACGCGATTGCGGTCGCGCAGTTTCCTTTCCCGAACCAACTGCAGGCGCGGCCAAGAAATGCGAGCCGCTATCCCGATCTGCGGCCCGCGCCAAGAGGCGTGGGAGAAAGCACGGTCAACGGAACGCGCGCGGCGGTGCGCACGGTGATCCGGTACCGTCACGGAGTGTTGAGCGGAAACGGCGCGAGCCTGCTCGATGGATACATGGAAGATCTTGCGACCGACCGGATTTACCGGTTGATGATCGCGCAGCGGGTGCGGCATCGCGGCCTGACGGTGATCACCGACGAGCAGGGCCGGAATGTGAAACACACCCCGGAGTTCGTGACACGGCTGTTCGATGAGGAGCTCGACCGGTTGCTGCAAGAGCTTCCGGCGGGCGCGAGTGCGGAAGAAAGAGAACGATTCCGGCTGGCCCGCGAGCTGAGCGAAGCGATGATTGTGAACGGTGAATTCGATCCGGCATAAAGCGGCCCCAGAAGGAGACCATCTATGAACGGGCGCATGGGAGCGGTAGCGGGCGCGGACGTAAGAAAAACGCGCAATCAGGAACCGATCGATTGGAGACGGATTCTCGAAAGGATCATTGAGACCCTGCTGATTGCGGCCGTCATCAGTCTGGTTGGCATCGTCATTAACATGCATACGGAGGTCCGGATCCTGCAAGACCGTCTCAACGGCAGCGCACACGAGTCTCGGTCCGAAGGTGGTCAAGGCGCATCGCAACAACCGACCAACGGAGGGTCAAACCCCGGATCAGGGCATGACAGCGTAAAACCAGAGGAACTTTGCCCGATCATTGAACGCCAACAAAGAACGCACGTGAAGGAGAGCTTTGGAGAATGGGCCTCGGAGTCCTTTACTGAAGACGACCTGAGGCGATTCCAGGAACAGGACATCCCAAGACGAATCACTAACGAATTGAAGCGGGACAACACATTTATCTCCGTGGTCCTGGCGATCCAGGCGTTGCCACCAAACAAGCGCCAGTCGTTGCTGGAAGCGTGCACAAAACCACTGCATCCCACTTGGGCACAACTCGGGAAAATCAGTCCCGAGGGCCAAACTGATGCTGGGCAGAAGGCCGAGATCATGATCGCCACGGCCGTCGTTGACTTAGTTAAAACGTTGGTTAGACTTCCAAGGTCTGAGATTGAAAAACTCTATACATAAGGTCCAGTTTTATTGGAAATTCAGGCCCCCAGCCAAATTCATTACCAGGAGAAAATACAGATGTCCGCCAAGGAAAATCGAAGCCAGCACACGCCTCAACCCATCACCCCCTTCATGAGCGACGAGGAAAGGGCGTCGCAAGCCGCGCTGGCTGAAGCGTGCCTGAATCATGAGTGGACGAACAATCCGCGATGGCAAGGAATCGAGCGTCCTTACACGGCAGAAGATGTGCTGCGTCTCCGCGGGTCGATTCATATTGAGCACTCGCTGGCTCGGCTGGGGGCGGAGCGGCTGTGGGAACTGCTGCAGACCGAGCCTTACGTCAACGCGCTCGGCGCTGTGACGGGTAACCAGGCCGTGCAGCAAGTACAGGCGGGGCTGAAAGCGATCTATGTGAGTGGATGGCAGGTAGCGGCGGACGCGAACAATGCGGGACAAATGTATCCCGACCAAAGCCTGTATCCGGCGGATAGCGTTCCCAACTTGTGCCGTCGCATCAACAGCGCCTTGCAGCGCGCCGATCAAGTACATCACGCGGAAGGGAAAGTTGCCCCCGCGCAGACCTGGTTTGCGCCGCTGGTGGCGGACGCGGAAGCCGGGTTCGGCGGAACGCTCAATGCGTTTGAACTGATGAAAGGGATGATCGAGGCGGGTGCAGCCTGCGTGCATTTCGAGGATCAGCTTTCGTCGGCCAAGAAGTGCGGACACCTGGGCGGCAAGGTTTTGGTTTCCACCACCGAAGCTGTTCAGAAGCTGGTTGCCGCGCGTCTTGCGGCCGATGTGATGGGCGTGCCCACGCTGATCATGGCCCGCACTGACGCCGACAGCGCTCACCTGCTCACCAGCGACATTGACGCGCGCGACCGCGCTTTCTGCACCGGCGAGCGCACGCCGGAGGGTTTCTATCGCATTCGCGGAGGGCTCAATTCCGCCATCGCTCGCGGTCTCGCCTACGCGCCCTATGCCGACCTGATCTGGTGCGAAACCTCGCATCCCGACCTGGAAGAAGCTCGTCTGTTCGCCGAGGCGATTCACGCGAAGCATCCGGGGAAGATGCTGGCCTATAACTGTTCGCCGAGCTTCAACTGGCGCAAGAATTTGGACGAAGCGACGATCGCCCGCTTCCAGCAGGCGCTGGCGGGGATGGGATACAAGTTCCAGTTTGTCACACTGGCCGGCTTTCATGCGTTGAACCTCAGCATGTTTGAATTGGCGCGCGGCTATAAGGCGGCCGGCATGACCGCCTATTCGCGTCTGCAGGAAAAAGAGTTCAGCCGGGAGATGCAGTACGGCTACGAGGCGGTGAAGCACCAGCGCTTCGTGGGAACAGGATACTTTGACCAGGTGCAGCAGGTAATCAGCGGCGGTCTCTCATCGACTATGGCGCTGAATGGATCCACGGAAGCCGAACAGTTCACCGACAAGAAGCCGCTGGTTCGACCGAAGCACGGACCGGATGCGGCATGCCAACCAATACTAGGAGACTGCCCCCACACGACCGTTCAAATCGATGCCGGTGCCGACGAGATGCTGCTTCCCTCCGGCGACTAGGATACCGGCCACACGGTGCCGGGTGCGGCGGAGCAATTCTGGTAGTGGGCTAATTAGCCCACTACCGCAATTCTCTACAAGCTTCTGATCATAAGGCGTCTGCCTTGCGCCTCCAGCTTCCAAAGTGGAGTTCTAACGAGTAAAGGCCTGGTGCGTGAGTAAAGAGTAAAGTCAGGGGGGCCAACTGATGCGGTCTCAGGCGACGCTTCTATCGCTTACTGGGAAGCTGGAGGGGCCTTCACGGCAGACTCGGCTGAGCACCGATAATAAGCAGCGGGCTACTTCGTCTTTGGAAACGAACGCATCAATTGCATCCAACACCTGTTTGGGAACCGCGTCGTCACTGGAAACCATGACGATTGGAACTTGTGGTCTGATGCGCTTTATTTTGGTCGCGACCTCATGCCCATTCATCTCGGGCATGTGATAGTCGACGATCACGGCGGCAACCGGGCAGACTTCCGCAAGTTGGAGGCCCAGTCGGGCGGAGGCTGCGGTCAGTACTTCGTATCCGCGTCTCTCCAGTAGTGCCCGGTGGTAACTCAACACGCCGTCATCATCGTCGATACACAGAATAGTTTTTCCAGCCGAGCAGTTGGACATCAGCTCATAACTCCCCACATTACGAATGATCGAGGATGTACCCGGCTAAAGCTGTTCAATTGTGAACACTTTTTGTCCCACCTGTTGTGCAAGTTGGCCCTGGTCAAGGAACTCCTGCGCTCGATGTGTGTGGGTCCGACACTTGTGTCGCCCTACAATTGCGTGGCAAATTCAGGGAAAGACAACGGCAGTCAGTCACCAGCGGAGAGCGCGGACGGGGCGCGACATCTGGATGACCGCACAGGTGGAGGCACTTAATCGTGCAGAACTACATTGAGCAGAGAGCTGTGGACTTGCAAAGCGCCTTCCGTGCCGCCGGCGTAGTGAATAAAACCCAGCTTTCTGAACCGGTTCATAAAGAAGCTGACACGAGAACGCGTCGTCCCAACCATTTCGGCCAAGGTTTCCTGGCTGATCTTAGGCACTACGGTTTCTGGAATGCCCTCTTTACCGAAATGAGCTAGCAATAGAAGGACGCGGGCAAGTCTCTTTTCGCTGGAGTTAAAGAGTTGGTCGACCAGATCCTCTTCGTAGCGGATATTACGCGCCAGCAAGTACGCCACAAACATCTCAGAAAACGAGGGTTCGCGGTGCAGCGCCTCCATCATCGTTTTCTTGTCCACCCGCAGGATTTCGCAATCCGTCATGGCCGCAGCCGAGCCCATACGCAAGAGTTGACCTGCCAGTGAACCCTCGCCGAAAAAATTCCCCACGCTCACAATCGCGATTGTCGCTTCCTTGCCGGCTTGGGACACGACAGTGAGCCTCACTCTGCCTTTCTGAACATAGAAGATGGCGTCCGCCGCGTCCCCTTGCGCAAAGATCATTTCTTTCTTGGCAACAGACAGGATTTTCCTGCCATCGCCAATCGTAGCGAGGAAAGTATCGGAGTCAAATACGGGTTGCTTATTTGTTGTCACAGGGGGGCTCATAGAAAACCATTATAGCCCTCCTGCAGGGGGTTCAATATTGACAAAACGCGGGCGCAGCGGGACTTTCAGAAGTGAGCTGTTCTGCACAGTATTCGAGGAATGAATGAGCGATTCTGAGCTGTTTGCTTCGAGGTGGCCGCCCTCTTCCTGAGCGGAAGATTGTGCGACAGTGGTCAGTTTTGAACAGTCTTACTTCTTCACTTGTTCCATCATAGATACCGCAGCGGACATGAGATACCTTTAATTCTCGATTCGTTGCCGTCACGAATTCTTCCTATGGATCTCGTGATATTTCCCAGGAGACACCACATGTTTAAGAAGTCAGTTTTCCTCACCATTCTTGCTCTTACCATTCCGTTCGCCGCCTTCGCGGGCAGCAGCGTTGACTTCACCAACAGCGGCGGCACTCTTTCAGGCACCAGCACTGGCTTGAGCCTCTCAGGATCCTCACTCATTGCGGTGGATGGTCTGAATGGAGGAGGGCTGATTACCGGGAACGATCTGGGGACATTGAGCTTCAGCACCGGCGACCTCAGCACGGGTAGCTTGCAGATGGGCGGGACATTTGCAGCGGGCGGCGTGTTCAACATAACGGGCAACGGCAGCAGTGGTATTCCGACTGGCACGATCTTCAGCGGTTCCTTTACCGGACCGGTGACTTGGACGCTTATAACTTTGGCCAACGGCACTCACAACTACACCCTGACCGGTTCTTTGACGGGCACATGGTCCGACGGCACCACGGTGAGTGGCGCCACCGTTCAGTTGACGATCAACACCGGGAAGGGGTTCTTCAACGGGAGCACGACCATTTCCAGCGGAGATACTAACTTCACGACGAGCACAGTTCCAGAGCCCGGCACGCTCGGACTTCTGGGTACTGGGTTGGTCGGTGTGGCAAGCATCGTTCGGCGCAAGCTGAAGTCGGCGATAGTCTAGGCGTTACTGCGATTACTGTTTATCCAAACCCCGCTCAGGCTGACCCTGCGGCGGGGTTTCTCTCGGAGGAATGGATGTCATCGACGGTTAAAGTGGGCACGATTCTGATGAGGGAGAGCATGGAGCAACTGTTCGAGTTGGAGAGTGAACCCTGCCCGGGAAACTGGAGTGTGGTCAAGAATTTGGATGGAGTCTCTCTCGATCGCAAGATTCGTGCCGCGGGATGGCACTTCTTATTCATGGCGGCAGAAGTCAAGGTGATGTTCTTCGGCGCTTTGAAACCCAGAAAGATACAGGACGCATTGCGGCAGATTCTGGCGAAGGTGAAGCCGCAACACTTCAATAGCCTCGAAGTCACTGGAATTGCCGCCAGGCATTTTCTCGGCGTTCCTTATGCCGTTGTTACTGCACACTCTCGACACGTCCAGCAAAGCTGCTGCCTGGACAGCGTTGAAGTACGGTGCGCATCGCAGCAGAACTGGGAATCGGCTAGAGCCTGAGCGCGCTTCCCAGGAAGGAGTGAGAACAATGGCGCCCGGTGAAAATCAGAGTCTCGATCAAATTATTGAGTCTGCAATCGTTATGTCATGGGCGGACTTGATGCACGGAACCGAAGCTGGCCTGATTCATGTTGAATACGGCTTCGCTCCCGGCGGCACCTTGGACTACCTGAAAGTTTGGTCATCCATAACCCGAGGCCATTGGCTTCTGGCCTGTGAGTACTGGATGTCGCCTTCCACATTCCACGGCGCCGGCATCAGCTTCGATAACGGATACCAGTCGGAAGGACTGGCGCATATTCTGGGATTTGTCATGCAGCACCAGGACGCGTTCGCACTGCCTCCGAACCTTGGCCGGCAGGGACTGCTCCAGATTGGAACGCCCACAACAGAAGAAAGCACAGCCGCAGCGGCAGCCGTAAATCGAGCTTTCGATCGCCTCGGCTCGATCTTCGCTGAACCTGTTTTGGCCTAAGTTCTGGGCACTGATCTATTTGTCCGTTGAAAGCCAGCCAAATCGTTTCTACTGTCAAGCTACTTGTCCGAGGCAGCTAAACGCCGATCCCGATGCGGGTTGATGCGGGGCTGGCCGGTGCTAAGCTCGCACTTTTCCCCCGGCTTCGCGCCACACGTAGGGCAGCGAATCGCTAATACTGCTTCCTCTTTGGCTTTCATCGCCCCAGATTGAAGCCTCGCGCCACCAGAAAGCTGGTCAAAATTGATCAGTCGGCAAGTCCACTTTCGTTGAATACTGACAAGAGCCAAGTTTCAATCCATCCTAAATTGCTTAGAGCGGCCCTAAGAGGACTCTACGGGCACTTGTTCTGAGCGGAACCTAGGAAAAATGGCGATACCAATCACAGTGCTTCCAAATCGGACCCTAGAAATTGTCAGTCCCCGCCCGTTGGTGCGGGAGGAAACTTCAAGCGCCCGCGCGCGATCGCATTCGAAGCCATCGCTGCCCAGTCGCATCGCCGTGATCGGGAATTATCTTCCGCGGCAATGTGGAATCGCTACGTTCACCACCGACCTGTGCAGCGCAATCTCCGCAGAGTACGGGAATGCTCGATTGTTGGCACTCCCGGTCAACGACACCGATGAAGGGTACGACTATCCGGGGCGGGTACGATGGTCGCTTGCTCAGGACACCCTGGCCTCGTATCAGGAAGCGGCTGAATTCCTGAACTTCAACAATATCGACATGGTGTGCCTGCAGCACGAGTATGGAATTTTCGGCGGTCTAGCCGGAAGCCACATTTTGCATCTGCTGCGCCGCCTGAAAATGCCGGTTGTGACCACGCTGCACACGGTTCTGCGCGAGCCGGACCCTAATCAACTGATGGTGATGGAAGAGATTGCGGAACTCTCGGATCGCCTTATCGTCATGAGCCAGCTGTCGTCCCAGTTCCTGCAAGAGATTTTCAGGGTGCCTAGCAACAAGATCGACATGGTTCCCCATGGCGTACCGGATCTGCCTTTTCTCGACCCAAATTTCTATAAGGACAGGTTTGGGGTCGAAGGGAAGGCGGTTCTACTCACGTTCGGCCTGCTCTCGCCGAACAAGGGAATCGAAAACGTAATTCAGGCCCTGCCAGAGATTTTGTCCAGGCACAAGAATGTCGTTTACATCGTTGCAGGCGCGACCCATCCTCATATCCTTCGCCGCGAGGGTGACAAGTATCGAGCCCGCTTGCAAGCCTTGGCGAAAGAAGTGGGAGTGGAATCGCAGGTGATGTTCCACAATCGCTTTGTCAGCCCGGAAGAGATGGTCGAGTTTATCGGCGCCGCGGACATTTACATCACACCTTACCGGCATGAGGCGCAGGTCGTTTCCGGTACGCTCGCCTATGCCCTCGGGGCAGGCAAAGCGATCATCTCGACTCCGTACTGGCACGCGATCGAATTATTGGATGATCGGAGAGGTGCGCTGGTGCCTTTCCAAAATCCCGACGCGATTGCGCAAAAGACAATCGAACTCCTGGACACTCCAGCGATCCGTCACGCCATGCGGAAACGCGCCTATCTATTCGCACGGGAGATGATCTGGAAAAGGGTCGCGCAGGGCTATATGGAGAGTTTTTCACGGGTGCGGAGCGATCGCATGGAAAATCCCCGCGTTCAGTTCGCGGCGCGCGCTACACCCAAAGATCTCAATCGGCTGCCAGAATTGAAGCTGGATCATGTCAACGCGTTGACCGATGATACGGGAATGCTGCAGCATGCGATCTTCACCGTCCCCAATCGAGGCGAGGGTCATACAACCGACGACAATGCCCGCGCACTCATTCTTATGGCGATGCTGGAGCGTTCGGGCAAGGATCAACCGGAGAAGGATCAACCGGAGAACGATGAGCGAGAGAAACCCAATTTGCCGGTTGCGAATTTCTCGGCCCGTTATTTGTCGTTTCTGGAGCACGGGTTCAATCCGGCGAAGGGCAGGTTCAGAAACTTCCTCGGCTATGATCGGCACTGGAACGAAGCTGCGGGTTCTGAAGATTGTCACGGACGTGCCGTGTGGGCGCTGGGCACGGTTCTGGGGCGGTCCAGCGATCATGGATTGCGGTGTGCTGCCGGCCGTCTATTCGAGTTGTCCCTGCCTGCAGTGGTGGAGTTTTACAGTCCTCGTGCCTGCGCCTACGCTCTCCTCGGAATTCAGGAATATCTCGATTCGTATCGCGGCGACCGCGACGCGCAGAAGATCAGATCGGTACTGGCTGGGCGACTGCTCGCCATGTATGAGTCGATCCGCCGCCCGGATTGGAAGTGGTATGAGAGCGTTCTGGCTTACGGAAATGCCAGACTGCCCCAGGCCATGCTGCTGGTCGGTTCGGTTTGCTCGGATGATCGCATGGTCTTCGCGGGGCTCGAAGCGCTCGACTGGCTCACCGAAACTCAACGCTCGGAAACTAACGGCCACTTTGTGCCGATCGGGTCGCAAGGCTTTTATCGTCAGGGCGGTGAAAAGGCCCGCTTCGATCAACAGCCGATTGAAGCGGCCGGCGCGGTAGCTGCGTGTCTGCAAGCGTACCGCGTAACCGGCGAGAGCCGCTGGCGCGACGAAGCCTGGTCGGCATTCAATTGGTTCCTGGGCGACAATGACCTCCAGCTTCCTCTTTATGATTGCGTCACCGGCGGCTGTCGCGACGGGCTTCATCCCGACCGCGCCAATGAGAACCAGGGGGCAGAATCGACGCTGTCGTTCCTGATGGCGCTGCTGGAAATGCGCGCTCTGCAAGACGGTAAACCAACGGAAACTCCATCATGACCATGCCCACGCAAAATGTAATCAGTCCTCCGAATACTCGCTTTGAGCCATTGCTTCTTCGGCATCCCGCCAACCCGATCCTGACCAGTAAAGATTGGCCGTACTCCATTAACAGTGTGTTCAATGCGGGTGCGACTTTGCTGGCGGATGGAACGACTTTACTGCTGTGCCGGGTCGAAGATCGCCGCGGGTTGTCGCATCTTTGCGCCGCGCGTTCCGCAAACGGCGTCGATGGTTGGCAGATTGACAGCGAACCGACGTTGATGCCCAGCCCGAAAAACTTTCCCGAAGAGGTCTGGGGCATCGAAGATCCGCGCATCACATTCGTGCCCGAACTGCAGCAATACGTGGTCACTTACACTTCCTATTCGCGGGGCGGCCCTGGAGTGTCTCTGGCCCTGACCAAAGACTTTCGAACTTTCGAGCGCTACGGCGTGATTATGCCGCCAGACGACAAGGACTCGGCTCTTCTGCCCCGACGAATCAATGGATACTGGGCGCTGATTCATCGGCCCGCAACGAATCTCGGGGCGCACATGTGGATCTCCTATTCTCCCGATCTGCACCATTGGGGCCGACACCGGCTGATGTTGGAAGCCCGACGCGGCGCCTGGTGGGACGCTAACAAGATTGGTTTGTCGCCCCCTCCCATCGAGACTTCCCGGGGCTGGCTCGTGATTTATCACGGGGTTCGGCATACGCCTTCAGGCTGCCTTTATCGCTTAGGCGTGGCTTTGTTTGAGCTTGAGAATCCGGCAAAGTGCCTGCTGCGAGGCGATTCGTGGATCTTTGGGCCGGAGGCGGACTACGAGTGCCACGGCGACGTTGATGACGTTGTATTCCCGTGCGGATATACGATGGACGCCGATGGCGACACGCTCAACATCTATTACGGGGCTGCGGATTGCGCGATTGCCCTGGCTCGGGCCAGCGTACGCTCTCTCTTAACCTGGCTGGATGCCAATGGAAGCTGTGATCGCCGGCAGCGAACGCAGGATATGTAACGGCACTGCACAGGTTTTTCCCTTAATCTCCGCGTGTGAGCTATCTTGCTCAGACGCGCAACCCCAACACCTGTCATTCTCAATTCTCCTGAGTGTGTAGACGGGGCTGCGGACGCTGATTCGTAGCTCTCATTCCTAAGGTTGCTGCGGGCCGGGTCGTGATCCGTTCCCGCGAAGCGACCACATCCAGCCAATCGGCATTCTTCGTTCCCGTGTCCGCCCCGAACCTGCGGCGGATACGAGTCGACCCTCGGGTTCTCGAACATCGAAAAGCGGGCAATACCTCGGACGGATGAGAGGCGTTAGCCCGCAGAAAGAAAGGTCAATATCATGCCGTTAATTCAACTCCTGGAAGTTCTTATCGTGGTGGGTGTGCTTCTGTGGCTGGTGAATCGCTTCATCCCCATGCAGTCATCCATCAAGTCAATTTTGAACGGAGTGGTGGTGATTGCCGTGGTTCTGTGGCTGCTGAATGTTTTTGGGCTGTTTCACTCGCTTTCCGGTATCCGTCTCGGAAAAGGATGAGGTGTGCTGCCCCCTATATAAGACGCATCGCGAAGACCAAATCTAGAGGAATGCAACACGGCAGATACCTGCCATAAGGAGATCGTTGTGAAGAAAACGCTTTTGTTCGCCGCCGCCGCAGTCGTGCTGAGCGTACCCGTCATAGCTCAGACCAATTCTCAGACCGTGGAAGTCGAGCGTATAAGTCCGACGCCCACGTTCCGCGTAACCGTCATCAGCCGCAGCGTGCAAGCCATCAACTATGAGCACCGCAGCGGCAGCTCGAAGCTGGATTTTGCGGGCACTGCCTTGATGCCCTCTGCAAACGGCGAAGCCAAAGTGAACAGCAAGCGGGGATCGATCGAGATCGAAGCGGAGTTTGGCAGTTTGCAAAGGCCGACGACTTTCGGCAACGAGTATCTGACCTACGTCCTTTGGGCGATCTCGCCTGAAGGCCGTGCAGTCAATCTTGGCGAAGTATTGGTTGGCGATAACGATCGCAGCAAGCTTCGCGTCACCACGGACCTTCAGGCTTTCGCTCTGATTGTTACCGCAGAGCCTTACTATGCGGTGCGCCAGCCAAGCAACGTAGTCGTTCTTGAGAATCAGATCCGCGAAGGCACCAAAGGAACCAGCGAGGCGGTCAATGCGAAATATGAACTCATGGAGCGCGGCGGTTACATTCCCACCGGCTACAAGTTTGATCCGGTGGTTTTAAACGCCAAGTTGCCATTGGAATTCTTTGAAGCGAGGAATGCGGTCCGCATCGCTCAATCTGAAGGAGCCGAGCAGTACGCCCCGGACAGTTATCAGCATGCGGTCCAGTTGATGAACAGCGCGGATGGCTATGCCGTGGACAGACACATGGATCGAAAGCCGCTGATCGCGGTCTCCCGCGAAGCGGTGCAGACTGCGGAAGATGCACGAGCCATTGCAGTGAAGAAGGAAGACGAAATGCGTCTGGCCGACGAACGCCAGAATTCGGCAGACGCGCAGGCGCAATCGCAACAGCAGGCGGATGACGCTCGCCGGCAGACGCAGCAAGCCCAATCCGATACGGCGCAAGCCCGAATGGCAAGGGATCAGGCGGACGCGGATGCGGCGAAAGCCCGGTCCGACAACGCCGATGCACAAGCGGCAACCGCGCAGGCTCAGTCCGCTATGGCGGAGAGCCAGGCTGCATCCGCAACCGCAGTTTCCGCAGCGCAGGCGGACGCGGAACAATCTCGCCTGGCAGCACAGCAGGCGCAGTTGAGCGCGCAGCAGGCCGACACAGACAAAGCTACGATGCGGGCCAAATTGTCCGAGCAATTGAATTTGATTCTCGAGACTCGCGATAGCGCGCGCGGGCTCATCGTCAGCATGTCCGATGTTTTGTTTGACACCGGGAGATTTTCTTTGAAGCCGGGCGCGAGAGAGAAACTGGCAAAAGTTGCCGGTATTCTGCTCGCCTATCCGGGACTCAACATTGAAGTCGGCGGATATACCGACAACGTCGGCGGGGATGCCATGAACCAAACTCTGTCCGAGAACCGCGCCGACTCGGTGCGAGATTACCTGGTGCAAGAAGGCGTAGCGACCAATTCAGTCAGCGCCAAAGGCTTCGGCAATACGTTGCCGGTAGCTTCCAACGACAACTCCGCCGGACGGCAGCAAAACCGCAGAGTGGAACTTCTCGTGTCCGGCGACGCCATCGGCAACCCGGTCAACGCAACAACAGGAAGCTTGCGGTAGGCAAGCGTAAGTAACGATTCGACAATGGAGGCAATACCCTATGAAACTAATTGGAGTTATCAGCACAGCAGTTTTGTCTTTGATCCTTGCGGCTCCAGTCTACGCACAGGAGCAACACGATCAGGAGGAACAGAAGGCCAAGCCGGAGGAGAATAAAGCGCAACCGGAAAAATCCGCAAAGCCAGAGGCAAAGCCTGCGGCGCAGCCGGAGAAGAACGCTAAGCCCGAAGAAAAGAACGCGAAGCAGGAACAAAATACCAAGCCGGAAGAGAAAAACGCACAGCAGGCTAAGCCTGCAGAGCCGGCGCAGCGCGCCGGTGGCAACCGCATTCCCGATGCCCGTTACAAGGCTAACTTTGGGCAGGGACACACATTTCGTGTGAACCAAGGCGATTACAATAACCACAGATTCCAATACGGTGGCTATTCGTTCGGATTTGTTGGCGCATGGCCAGGCAATTGGCTCTACACGCAAAACGTTTATGTTGTCGACATCGACGGCGTGTATTACTTGTGCAATCCGATGTATCCGGGCGTTAACGTTGAACTCAGCGTCGCACTGTAGCGTTGAAGAGCAAGCAAACTTTAACCATCGTCGGCGCGAGTCCATTTTCCCCCTGGGCTCGCGCCACTTTTTTGCCCCCGGTGTATTTGCGAAAAGTGAGTCGTATTGCACAGACTCGGCAGTCGCCTTTGTGGGAATCTTTACGTCGTACCTCATCGCCCTCAATCCACGCAGCCCGCAGCGGCAAGGTTTAACCGGGCAATCGAAGGATGATCTGGCAAGGTGATTCAAATGCGTACCTCCCGTTTTCTGTTGCTGGCAGTTCTGATGATGGCTGTGCCGGCCAGTTTGTTCGCGCAGTTCGGCGTGTCGATCACGATCGCTCCTCCCGCTCTGCCTATATACACTCAGCCCATGATTCCATCGGCCGGCTATATGTGGACGCCCGGCTACTGGGGTAACGGCGATGAAGGCTACTTCTGGGTGCCGGGCACCTGGGTCGAGCCTCCTGAAGCCGGTTTGCTGTGGACCCCTGGCTACTGGGGTTGGGGCGGCGACGCTTTCGCCTGGAACGAAGGTTACTGGGGTGCGCAGGTCGGCTTCTATGGTGGCGTCAACTACGGCTTCGGCTACGGCGGTGTCGGCTATGGAGGCGGATATTGGAACAACGGAGGCTTCTACTACAACACCTCAGTAAATAACGTGGGCGGCGTACAGATTACCAACGTTTACAACAAGACCGTAATTAACGAGACCACGGTGAACCATGTCAGCTACAACGGTGGAAGCGGCGGGATTACCGCACGCCCGACCGCTGCGGAAGAGACTGCGATGCACGGGCAACACACACCGGCCACTGCGATGCAAACCCAGCATGTGCACGCTGCCAGCACCAATCACGCACTTCTGGCGTCCGTGAACCAGGGGCGTCCGGCAATCGCTGCAACGGCGAAGCCTGGGGAGTTTAGCGGTTCTGGGGTCGTAGCAGCCAAAGAGGCGGGAGCGCCTTACAAGGCCACTGAGAGCAAGACTACCGAGAAGGCGGCGGCGAATAAAACGGCCGAGGACAAGGCCACCGAGAACAAGGCAGCTGAAAACAAAGCTGCTGCAACGCGCACGACTGAGAATAAGGCGGCTGCGGATAAAGCGGCCGAGAACAAGGCCAGTGAGAACAAGGCAGCTGAAAACAAGGCAGCTGCAACCCGCACGACTGAAAATAAGGCGGCTGCGAATAAAGCGGCTGAGAGCAAGGCCAGTGAGAACAAGGCAGCCGAGAACAAGGCGGCTGCAACCCGCACGACTGAGAACAAGGCAGCCGCGACTAAGGCAGCGAAGCCTATGGCTCGTCCGACCGCAGACTCTAGTAAGCCGACCGCAACTCAGAAGCCTGCATCTCATCCGGCCACAACAGCCCATGCACAGCCGGCGCCTCGGCAACCGGCAGCATCCCGGCCTGAAGCGGCGCCGCATGCGCAGCCTGCTTCCCATCCGGTCACAACAGCTCATGCGCAGCCAGCTCCTCCCCCAGCGAAGGAAGCGGCCAAGCCGGAAGAAAAGCCTCGTCAGTAGATGACTGTGACGACTACGTCAGGCTGCTCGGAACAGTAAAGAAAGTTGAGTAACTCTTTGGTGCGAGTCCGCTCTTTGGGCTCGCACCATTTCCTTTCTGGCAGTGCGCAGATCTCCGGGTCGTTTTCCGCAATGCCGCGAAAGAATTGATCCCTCCTCTTGATTTCTTCCTCACTGAGCAGTTTTGATCAGTAAAACTGCGGCTAAACGCCTACAACCAGAAGATGAATCGCCGTATAAGTATAAGGAGCTAAACATGCTTGGAACTATATTGATCGTGATCCTGATTTTGGCGCTGATTGGGGCGTTGCCGCGCTGGTCGCATAGCCGGGAGTGGGGTTATGCTCCCACCGGAGGTTTGGGGCTGGTGCTTTTCGTCGTGGTCATTCTGCTGGTTCTCGGACGGATTTGAGCCATGAGCCAGCGGCGAACCCCGCCAGGCAGCACCTCCGAGGCCTGGCGTCTGCCGTTTGTCCGCACGATGGCTGCCCTTCTCGTCGTGCTGATGTGCAGCGGCGGTTTGTCCGCGTACTCCGTTCTCACGCACGAGGAAATCGTAGACCTGCTGTGGACTGACGAGATCCGGCCCCTGCTGCTCAAGCGCTATCCCGGTCTGTCCGAAGACCAGCTCAACGAGGCGCATGCTTATGCCTATGGCGGCGCCGTCATCCAGGATCTGGGCTATTATCCCTTCGGCAGCAAAGAATTCAGCAACCTGGTGCACTACGTCCGCAGCGGAGACTTCGTTCGTGAACTGCTGCTAGAAAGCCAGGATGTCAACGAGTACGCCTTCGCGCTGGGTGCGCTGTCGCACTATGCGGCGGACATTACCGGGCACCGGGTCGCAGTGAATCTGGCGGTGGCCCTTGAGTATCCGAAGCTGCGCGCGAGATATGGCAAGTCCGTCCGGTATGCCCAGGACAAGACGGCACATTTGAAAACTGAGTTTGGGTTCGACACGGTGCAGGTCGCGAAGAATCGTTACGCCTCGCAGCAGTATCACGATTTCATCGGATTCCAGGTGTCCAAGCCGCTGCTGGAGCGGGTTTTTCCCGTGGTCTATGGAGTGGAGTTGAAAGACGTGCTGACCCATGAAGATCTGGCGGTAGGTTCGTATCGTTTCGCGGTGAGCCGGTTGATTCCGCATATGACCGAGGTCGCGCTCGAAACCCACAAGAAGGACCTGATGCGCGAAACACCGGATTTCGCGAAACAGAAGTTTCTCTATCGTCTTTCGCGTTCTGATTACGAAAGGCAGTGGGGAAAGGATTACGTGAAGCCAGGAGTGGGGACCCGGATTATGTCAACGCTCTTGCGATACGTGCCCAGGGTTGGCCCTTTCAAAGGGCTGGGGTTCAAGAGCCCGACTCCCCAAACCGAGGACCTGTATTTCAAAAGCATCAACACGACCGTCGATCAATACCGGGCGTTTCTCGAAGAAGTGCGCACCGATTCTCTGGTTGTTCCCAATTGTGATTTGGATAGCGGCAACATAACGAAAGCAGCGGAATATTCGCTGACCGACGACACCTACGCCGCGTTGCTCGCTAAGTTGTCAGACCGGAAGTTCGATCGGACGTCGCCTGAACTGCGCGATAACATCCTGCAGTTTTATTCCGACCTCTCGGCATCGATTGCGACCAAGAATGACCATGTCCGCTGGCAAGGCGTGCTGACCGCGCTGGACCAGTTGAAGTCCGTGGGGCCGGCGTCGACGTCGACCGTAGCGGGTAACCCTGCACAGTGATCCCCGTACCGCTTACGCGGATTGAAGAACGCCGGCGTCAATATAGTCCGCGAGAATCATTAAGATGGCCTGAGAACGCCCTATTCCGAAGAATCTTTCTGCCGGGTAGCTTTTACTCCCGACAGAATCCCAACGCCTAATAGAACGATTGCCCCTACGACAATCCAGTGTGTGGGCATGTGCATCAGATGCGCGCCGTAAATCAGCCCGCTGAGCATGATGGCGAACCCAATCGCGTAAAGTCCAAACGACATGGCAACTCCTTAGCGAGGTTAGATTTACGATTTAATTGGGGCAGAAGCATCCTGACCCGTGGAGTCAACCAATAGATTGACTTATTTGCTCCGGCAGCGCTGTGCAGTATCGCTCATTTTCTGAGGAATGGGTTCCTGCCGGTCTTCGGAAGTCCATTTGCACTGTCCCAGTTGCCGAGGGGCCATAGCGCTGCTTCTAGAAAAGACGATCAATTCTGATCAGCTTTCCTAAGCCTGAAGTTCGATACTAGCTATCACAAGTTCTGGCGAGAAGAGATCACGTGAACAAACTGGTTTTGTGGAGGTTTTAATGGACCTGAATCTGCTGGATCCTAAACTAATTATCCTCGCTGCAGTGGTGATTCTGATCATCGCGTTGGCAACCTGGATGTACGTACGAAAACGCAGAAGTACGACCGCGGGCCTGCGGCAAAAGTTCGGACACGAGTATGACCGCGCGGTGCTTACCCATGGGTCAGGACGAAAAGCGGAGGCGAAGTTAGCGGATCGTGAGAAGCGGATTGAAAAACTCAACATCCGCAACCTTGATCGTTTGGAACACGAACGCTTTTCGAAACAGTGGGAATCTGTACAGTCGCGATTTGTCGATTCTCCAAAGGGAGCAGTCGCAGAGGCCGATGACCTGGTGTCGTCTGTACTGAAAGCTCGGGGCTATCCCGTATCCGATTTCGATCAACGCACCGCCGATATTTCTGTCGACCATCCCCGTGTGGTGGAGAACTGCAGGGCCGCGCATGAGATTGCATTGCGGGTTGGGAAAGATCAAGCAACCACGGAGGAGCTGAGAACGGCAATGATTCACTACCGCTCTCTGTTTGAGGAACTGGTGCGCGTGCCGGCAATCGAAAGAAAAGAAGTGGCGTAACGACGAGCGGCAACGGTTGCATGGCGGCGGAGTGTAGACGCATTCGAATCCTACAGCAGGCATTGAGGAGAAAACATGAAGCCAAGTACGCAGGATCGGACTGAAGGCAAGCTCCACGAAGTGAAGGGGAAGGTCAAAGAGGGGGTCGGAAAAGTGACGCACAACCCCGATTTGGAGGTCTCAGGGAACGCGGAAAAGAAAGCCGGCAAGGTTCAAAAATGGATCGGTCGTGCTGAGAAGGCTGTCGGCGAATGAAGGACGTACCAACATCGGCTTGCAAAAAGCACAGGAGGGTGCATGTCACAAACCGTAGTGGAAAGAACGGCTGAACACATTGCTGAATCAGCGCACCGGGCGTCTCGCGCAACCAGCGCGGTTGCCGATGCAATCGAGGATGGCGTAGGAGTGGTGAGGCGTGCCGCGAAGCAGGGCGGTGACGCCGCGGAGGAATTCCTGAACGATACCAATCGGCGCTTCCAGCGGCACCCTCTGTTAACTCTTGCGACGACGTTCGCGATAGGCGTCACGGCGGGAACATTCATCGGCTGGATGATGAAACGCAGGTAAGGTTTTCCCGCCGCGTCAATGCAGTGAAATCCTGATGGAACCATCACGATAAGGAGAATCATAATGATGACCAACGAGCAGAAGAAGTGCGCGCACCTGCCATGCAGATGCGTGACGCAAAATGGCGACAAGTACTGCGGTCAAGCGTGCAAGGAAGCGGGGTCCAGCGAAGTTGAGATCGCGTGCCAGTGCGACCATGGAAGTTGCCCGCTTACCACATGAAAACGGTCTCTCAAGTGTGGAGGCTGGTTCTTACATTGGCTGAGGAGAATCTAGAGATGACGATGCGCCGAATTATGCTCGTGCTCCTGGCAGTTGCGGCGGTTGCCGCCCTGCCAGTACTGGCACAGGCGCAGTCATTGGCCGATTCGGGAGAGTCCTCCAGCGCAGTTCCAACGAACACCCCAGCACCACCCGACCTGACTTACACGCGTCCGACAGGGAAAATGAAGCTCTACAACTACGTGTTCGATGCGTTTGGTCCGTATCCCATCGTGGGCGCCGGATTCGCAGCTGGCGTCAGCCAGGAATTCGATACCCCGCCGGAGTGGAGGCAAGGCGCCGCTGGTTACGGCAAGCGATTTGGATCCGATTTCGGCATCGCGGCGGTAAGCACCACGACGCGCTATGGGCTGGCACAGGCGTTCAAGCAAGACACGTTGTACTACCGCTGCGAATGCAAAGGCGTGTTCCCACGATTGAGACATGCGGTAATTTCGACGTTGACGGCGCGCCGCGGCGACGATGGCCACAGTGTCTTTTCTTTCCCGGCGCTCGTCGCTCCGTATGCCGGTTCGATGACCGCCGTCTACGCCTGGTATCCCGGCCGCTACAACGGCAAGGATGCATTTCGGATGGGTAACTACGCCATGCTGGGATATGTGGGCGGGAACATCGCCCTGGAGTTCATCTACAGCGGTCCCCACTCCTTGCTTTCTCGCATGCACCTCAACAATGGGCACGGAGCGGTAAGTCCGGATTCAAAGCCATGATCGACCGTACACTCAATGCGCCCGCGGATGCGGCTACTCTCCTCCCGAGCCCGTTGACTGAGCCGGCGCCTGCAACTGTTTCGACCAAGGGCCCGATCAACCATTTTCTGGAATGGTTCGGCGATATCGGAATATTTTTCTGGCAAGTGGTGCGGGCTGCGGTGACGCCTCCATTTGAATTCCGCGAATTGTTTCGACAACTCGACGAGATCGGATCGAAGTCCTTGCCGTTAGTCGCTTTGGCCGGCGCCGCCACCGGCATTGTGCTCTCCATGGAAGCTCGCTACAGCCTTACTCGATTTGGGGCCAAGTCGCTCCTTCCCGCCGCCATCGTGTTCTCGATTATCCATGAGACCGGCCCGATCATCACCGGGCTGGTAGTCAGCGGCCGAGTGGGCGCTGGCATTGGCGCGGAGCTGGCGTCGATGAAAGTAACCGAGCAGATCGATGCCATTGAGGCATCCGCGGTAAACCCTTATCGTCTGCTGGCGGCGACCCGAATTCTGGCTTGCATCTTGATGCTGCCTTTGCTGACGCTCGCTGCCGACTTTTCCGGCTTGATCATGGGCTGGGTTGCGCAGGCCGCGGTTGAGCCGCTCTCGCTACATCAGTTCATCAGCAGCGGCTTTAAAGGCGCCGGGTTCAGCGACTTCCTGCCGCCCACGTTTAAGACGATGGTGTTTGGCCTGATCATCGGGCTGATCGCGTGTTTTCAGGGAATGCGGACCCAGGGAGGCGCAGCAGGCGTGGGACGTGCGGCGACGAGTTCGGTGGTGTTGTCCTCGCTGTTTGTGATCCTGGCGGATGTCGTGCTGGTGAAAATCATTCTCATATTTTTCCCGTGAGCTCCGACTAAGGGCGATTCTTCGTCGAACAAATATGGACACAATCGATCAAGTTGCGATGAAGCAGGATACAGCCGAGAAGGACGGCATTGCGCCGGTTCTCGCCGTCGCGGACTTGCATAAATCGTTCGGAAGTCAAAACGTTCTGAACGGGGTTAGCCTGGCCGTGGGCCGCAGCGAGACTTTGGCGGTACTTGGGCGCAGCGGCACCGGTAAGAGTGTATTGCTAAGGCTCATCATTGGCCTCGAGAGACCAGACTCGGGGTCGGTTCTCATTCATGGGCAAGACATCGCCGGCCTGACTATCGACCAGATGGGCGAAGTCAGGAAGAAGATGGGTTTTCTGTTTCAGGACTCCGCACTTTACGATTCGTTGACCGTCGAACAGAACGTGGCTTTTCCGCTGCTACACCATAAGCCGGAGATGTCGAAATCTGAGCGGGGCGGCCGAGTTCGAGAGTTGCTAGGGGAAGTGGGGATGGAGGGCGCTCTGGAGAAGATGCCTTCCGACATTTCCGGCGGCATGCACAAACGGGTGGGTTTGGCGCGGGCGCTGGCTTTGGAGCCGGACATTCTGCTGCTCGACGAGCCCACCGCTGGTCTCGACCCTATTAGTTCCGGGGAGATCGATGATTTGATTCTCAAGCTCCAGGAGGAACATCACATGGCATCGATCGTGGTGACACACGATCTGCACAGTGCGAAGACGATCGCTGGCCGTCTGGCTCTGCTCAATAGTGGAGATGTGGTGATCGAAGGCAACTTTGAAGAGCTTCAGAAAAGTGACATTGAGTTTGTTCGGGAATTTCTAAAGCATTCGTAGGAGAACACTATGTCGAGAGCGGCGCGGTTAGGAGCTTTCATCGTTGCGACCCTGGCAATTCTGGTGGCCGGTATTTTCATCATCGGGGGTAAGCAGTATCTTTTCAGCTCCACTTACCAATTGAAGGCGCAATTCGACAATGTCGAGGGCTTGGATACTGGAGGAGATGTGCGGGTAGGCGGAGTTCACAGTGGTACGGTGCACAGCATCGTACTGCCCCACAACCCCGGCGAAAAGGTCACGGTGATCATGGATCTAGGCAAGTCGACGCACGAGATTATCAAGCAAGACTCCATGGCCTCCATTGAAACCGAGGGATTGTTGGGCAACCAGTTTCTGGCGATCTCGTTTGGATCCGCCGGGACAGCCGGCGTGCGGGATGGAGATACCATCGGCAGCCTGCCGCCACTCGAAATGTCGGAGCTGCTCACTAAGATGAGCGGCATTCTGGATAGCAGCCAACAAGCCATCCACAATGCCACGCAGGCGACGGCAAATCTGGACTCGATCAGCGCCAAGATCGATAGCGGTAAGGGAACCGCAGGGGCGCTGGTTAACGACAAACAACTCTATACCAACCTCGAACAGACGACCACCACGATGAATGCCACGATGCTCCAGGCGAGGGCCGGGGTTACCGACTTCCAGGAGAACATGGAAGCGATGAAACACAATTTCCTCTTGCGAGGGTATTTCAAGAACCGCGGCTACGAAGACTCAGATGAACTCGCTAAGAACGAGATTGAACGATTGCCGCAAGGCGCACCGATAAAGGAGTTTACGTACTCGACGAAGCAGCTTTTCGATAAGCAGGATTCGGCTAAGCTGAAGAACCAGAAATCTCTCAACGCCGGTGGCGAGTTCCTGGCCAATAACCAGTTCGGTTTTGCGGTAGTCGTTGCATCCACTGGAATGGAAGGCGATACGCAGAAGGATTTGGTGCTAACACAGGCCCGGGCCATGGTTGTACGCGAGTATCTGGTGGAGAACTTCGGATTCGACGACAGTCAACTTAAGACTTTGGGAATGGGCAAAGAGTCGGACGCGAATTCGGATGCGGGATGGGGCAAGTTGCAGATTTTCATTTATCCGGCCGGAAGCGAAATCCCGCCTGGCAAGGAAGCACACGCCGTGGTGTCGTCTAAATCGACTTCACAGTAACCGGAGCAGAAAACCTCGTCGTTATTGAGTATCCGGAACCATCTGGAATCGGCTCGGCAAACGGCCCCGCGAAGTTTCCCGCGCAGGGCTCGTGGACTTATTTCAAGCCCAGCTCGCCATCGTACTGCCGGATAACGCCGTAGCACTCACAGGCGGAGTCTTCCAGCTTCTTGCGGTTCACGATGTTCACTGCGCCACGCGTGTACTCGATGAGACCCTTCTTCTGCAGGGCACCGGCGGCCAGGCTGACGGTAGGCCTGTCCGTCCCTAGCATGGTTGCCAGAAAATCATGAGTGATGGGTAACGCTCCTGAATCCACTCTGTCCTGAGTCATCAGCAACCACCGCGCCAGGCGCTGCTTAATATCGTGCAGCCGGTTGCACGCGGCTGTTTGTGCAACCTGCATACCCCGAATCGCAGCATAGCGGTTCAACATCATTTGCAGAAGTGGAGTGGATTCCAGCGTTTTTTGCAAAGCCTCGACTTTTACGCGGAATCCTTCCCCCGTTATCTGTACCACCGCCCGCAGCAGCCCCCTGCTCAGGCCAACCGCCGCCGGCGCTCCTGTGAAGCCCTCATTGCCAATTACGCCAGCTTCGGCGGTTTTTCCATCCTTCATTACCACCACAAGAGAAATCAAACCTCGATTCGGGAAGTACACAAACTCCAGCCTTCCACCCGCCTCCTGCAGCACTAGATGGTTCGGCAAGCGAACGTATTCCAGCCAAGGCCGAAGGGAGTTGTACTCGCTATCGGAGATCGATAGAAGGATTTTGTTGCCGACTGGCTTTCCTGCGGCATTTGTCCGCTCGCCAGACTGCACGACTTGGAGATCCTTGCGTGCCACGAGCGAGAAACCGATAAACCTCCCGGACGCGGGCACCAGCTCACCCGCCGTAGTTGTGTGAAACAGAAATTCCTTATCCGTGCTACCCGGCGGAGTATACAGGTTCCCAGCTCGAGCCTTCGGTAGGGTATCTTACATTGGAGTCGCTACCGCGACCGCGAGCATCGCGCCCGATATGTAGCATGCCCGACAGACTGTCCCGATCTCCGCATGTAGACTTCGTTCCTCTACACATCTTCCGGCAGCTCCGAACTGGGAGACGGTTTTCTGCTGCGCAATTAGGCAGTACGACGCCGGTACGAGGCAGGCGGTGAGACAACATGGGACGCAGCGACACATGAGCCGGAAGCTGGTATGGATTGAGCAACCGCGTTTTCAGGGTTTTGGTTGCTCCGAATGCGCCTGGATCTTCAACTCTCCCGGCTCGCCTGCCGGCAAGTCTTTCGATGAGATGATGCGCAACTTTGAGTTCCAGCGCGACAAAGAGTTTGCCTTGCATGTTTGCGCCGATCACCCGGGCACCAAGCGCGTAAGTGCATAAGAGCAAGAACGCTGGCTGATTCAGGCCGCCGTCCGTCCCAGCCGCGAACGTGATGCGCCCCGCTGGACGGCTTCCATTCAGATCGGTCTAGCCAATTTTGTCGCGATCAGCACTCCCAAAATAGTGGCGGCGTTGCGAACGCTCCCCGAGATAGTCATGAGCGCCTCTGATACAGGCGGATGTTGCTCCGCCAATATAGCCAGACGCTCGCTAACGTCATGCAACTGCTCGACTTCGTACAGAATGGCCTCAATAGGCATGAGCGGCACCGCTTGGGAATACGCCGTCGGGAACAGTCAAGCGTGTCCTGGCGATAACACGATTCACAATGTCTTCCGCATAATCCCGGTACAGAGTGTGTAACGTACTCCGCCAGCCCATCAGTTCGCCACGCGCGAATTCAGTGTTCCACCCAGCGGGATCTTTCGCGTGCTCAGCGTGGAAGCTCCTCAGAAGCAATTCGCCCTGTTCCACCAGACGATTGATGGTTTCTGCGTTTTGCAGCGCAAGGTGCATGTGTTTGTTCTCCTTAGCGCGATCAAGCGCATGTCGCTTGCCGGTCCGAGAAGGCGGAAGTAACTCCGCCTCCTCGTGCCAGGAAACTCAGAGCGTTCTTCTACGCGGTTACGAGCTCGCGCTGGTGCAAGGTCGAGGTGACCACGTCAAAGGTGTGAACCTGGGGCGTTCCCTCGATAAATCTGGCCAACGTTTTCAATACCTGCGGATAGGTATTGGTGTTGTAAGTGTCGGCATCGTTCTTGTTTTCCCACAGACTGATTGCGGTCACATCCACTCCGCCGGGACCAGCGAGGGTTATTTCGTCCTTAAAGCCATGCTGTTTACGAAGCAAAGGAAGGACGTCTTTTTCAAACGCTCGCGTGTAATCGGATAGCATATTCGATTTCAGATGGATTGAGATATTGCGTGCAAACATGGGCAACCTCCTTAGGGTTGGGGTTGCTAAGAAAGACGACTTCAGATGGGCTGACTTAGTTCAGGGAACCTGAAATGAGGAGAAGGTGGTAACCACCTCAGCTACAACCCTAGTCTTATGGGCCGGGACTGTCAACCACCGGGGGGCCCAGAGAATGTTTCTTGAGCTTCTGTTTAGCCACAAGGAACCCGAGCTACTGGATGGTATTGTGCAGCAACAATAGCATCCACTGCCGGTGATATGAAGAATGGAAAGTGATGCTAAAACCTTTGAAATGTGGTGGCCAGGGACGGAGTTGAACCGCCGACGCCAGCCTTTTCAGGGCCGCTTACCGAGTTTGGCCGAGTAGTTTGGAATCAGCGGATGTCACTGAGCGTGATGAGCTTATGCGCGTGGCCATCTAGGATGGTGTGGCACTATTTGGGCTGTTTTCGGCTGCTCGATGTTCGCGTATAGTTCGCGCGGTGTGTGGATTAGGGCGGCTGCCATCGCCGACGGGGCGATCTTCCGCAGAGTCAGTCGGCTAGACAAGATCTGGGGTGATGGAATCACACCCAAAGCGATCTGGCAAATGGTAAGAGCGGCCGCCAAACGTACTGACATCAAAAATCTAGCTCCTCACGACTTGCGTCGCACATGCGCTCGGTTATGCCATCTAGCGGCAGGAGAACTTGAGCAGATTCAGTTTTTACTTGGACACGCATCGGTTCAGACCACCGAGCGTTATCTCGGCTGCAAGCAAAGACTCAGCCAAGCAGTGAATGACAATCTCGGGCTGGAAGACGCCTGATGGAGGTGATGGTCCCCAAGCCGACTTCTGGCCCGCGGGGATGTGCGGCCCGAATCCTGACCCCAACGAATGATAACGGTCCTTCGTCATTCGCTATTTGACCTAGCAAGCTTGCAAGGTGGTTGGGGTCGTTCGTCAGCATAGCCGACCGATCGCGACTTGCAACGATCTCATTTGTCGGGCCGAGTGCATTGGCGATTTATCACTTGCCGAGCGGGATATGAAAAGACAATCGTGCTCGTCGGTAGTAATCCCAAGGGTCAACTGCTTTGGGTCAATCCTGTCCGATATCGAGCCACGTCGCTCTACCTGTCACTTCACCCACTCTGTATACCGGGCGACATATCGACCGCCTTCGTGGAGCGGGAGGGCGTCTGCGTTCCTCGGCGTGGATCTCATTGATAGCATTCTGTGGTACAAAAGTTTCACGATTATCTATGCCGATTTTGAGGCGGGTTTCATGTTTACTCCAGAAGAATTACGGAAGGCCAAAATCTTTGCCTGTCTTGACGAAGCCGAATGCGCTCGACTGGCGCATACTATCGCCGATGTGCGGATCGAGCCGGGAGAATGGGTCTTTCGGGAGGGCGCACCCGCCTGCTTCTATGTGCTGTTGGAAGGCCGTCTGCGGATAGTTCTGGATGTTCACGGAAAGCAGACTGAGTTTGCGGAGTACGAATTCAAACAGGGCGATTTCCTGGGTGAAGTGCCGCTTCTGATGGGCACTCCGACCTTCGGCTCATTGCGAGCCCAAACCTCGTGCCGCATCGCGCGCCTGGATAGGCAGCAGTTTCATCACTTGATTCGGGACTCAAAGGAGGCCCGTACCCTCATTCTGGAGACGCTGGGTGAACGGCTTTTGTTGATCCAGCAACGTTCCCTTTCCTTACCAACAGCCCGGGTGCACATCTTCGGCCGTAACAGGGATGAGGACTGCCATAACATCCGGGCATTTCTTTCAGCGAATCGTATTCCTTACGAGTGGGTCGATCGTGATGTCTATCCGGACAGGGTGCCGGGCGGCCTGTCCGACGACCCTGATTGTCCGGGCGTAATTGTTGACGGACAGCTTTTCCGTGAGCCGCCGACAACAAGGGAAATTGCAGAGGCCTTGCAACTGCAGACCAGGCCCAATCACGACAGTTATGATGTGGTGATTGTGGGGGCGGGACCGGCCGGGATGGCCGCAGGTGTCTATGGAACTTCGGAAGGGCTTACAGCGTTGATTGTCGAGCGCTGCGCGTGCGGCGGCCAAGCAGGCACGTCATCGCGTATTGAGAATTATCTCGGCTTTCCAGAGGGAATTTCAGGAGACGATCTGACCGGGCGCGGATTCAAGCAGGCGACTCGCTTCGGCGCGGAAGTTGCGCTGACGCGTTCGGTGGAAAAGATTACTCCTTCGAGTGACGGCTACGTGTGCGAGTTTGACGGAGGCCAGTCGGTTTCAGGCCGGACTGTGGTGTTGGCCACAGGCGTGGACTGGCGTCGGCTGCAGGCGAAGGGTGAAGACCGCCTGCTGGGGCACGGCATCTTTTATGGAGCGGCCCGGCAGGAGGCGACCAATGTGGTCGGCAAGAAGGTTTTCATCGTGGGAGGCGGAAATTCAGCGGGGCAAGCTGCCATATTTTTGTCGAGCTATGCGGCTGAAGTAAAAGTTTTGGTGCGGGGCGCAGGATTGAAGCTGAGCATGTCGCAGTATCTGATTGATCAGATTGCATCGAAGGCCAATATCGAGGTTCTTCCCTTTACGCAGGTTGTTTCGGCGGACGGTGAAAATCACCTGGAACGAATTGAAGTTCGCTTGCGAGCGCCGCATGAGGCGGAGAAGATTCTCGGCTACGAAGCTGATGCTTTGTTTGTGATGATCGGCGCCGATGCCAGCACGTCGTGGCTACCAGACGATTTGGAGCGGGATCCGCGCGGCTATATTTGCACCGGGCGCGATCTCACCACCTGGAAACTCGATCGCCATCCATTCCCCTTGGAGACCAGCTTGCCGGGCGTGTTCGCGGCTGGTGACGTGCGCCACAACTCCATCAAACGAGTATCGAGTGGAGTGGGCGAGGGCAGCATGGCCATCGCCTTTATTCATCAGTACCTAGCTTTGTAGAAGGAATCGCGAGATGTCGGGCGGCCCACCATTGGCGATCCTTGCTTCAGGTGGATTCGCGTCGGCGAGGAAGTCCCTTTGCCGAGGCCTCGGATCCAGGCGGTTCACGGAACGGTTCCACAGAAATGCGCTCGTAACACACTTCCAGCACGGTCAGGTATTCTGTACCGCCCGGCAATTGAAGGACTACGCTGTCACCCGCTGCCGACTTCATCAACGCGCGCCCCAGAGGTGACGCCCAACTGATGTGGTTGCGGTTGAGATCGATTTCGTCGGTCCCCACGATGCTCACCACTCGCGATACTCCCGCGGCATTGGCATAGCGCACGGTCGCTCCGAAGAATGCCCTCGCCGCCGCCTGTCCCGTTCTCCGAGCTTCCGGGTCCACCACTTCCGCGGCTTCGATTCGCTTGGTGAGAAAGCGAATCCGCCCATCGATCTGCCGCAGGCGCCGCTTGCCGTACTGATAGTCGGCATTTTCACTGCGATCGCCGTTACTGGCAGCCCACGCCACCACCTCCGTCACGGCCGGGCGTTCCCTGGTAAGCAGAAACCGGTGCTCATCCTTGAGCCGCTCCAGCCCGCTCGGCGTGATGTAGTTCTTGCCCGGCGTCGCGGTCTCGTCCGCTTTTGGCTTTCTCGTAAACCCTTTTCGCATCTCGTGGTCTTTCCAGGGCGAATCCATGGCGTGGTCAGTTGTTCGTGGTCAAAGAACGTCTCGATCGCTTCGCTATTTTGATTAACCCACTTAGTGTGGATGAACCGCGTCTTTCCAAAAACTCTATTGATCCTATCCGCAACCCAAGCTGCACGGTCCGTCCGACGCCTGCGGGTGCCCCACTCCTGCCAGGCTTGCGCCGCCACTTGAATCATCTCTCGCTTTGCTCGTTCGCGGCTTATCCGGGTCCTTTCTGCTCCGCCGATAAGTTTGCAATTGCCGCAATAGCTACCGCGTTTGATTGCCGTCTTCCTTTGGCGTTTGCGAAGGAAGTATCGTTTGCAAATTGGATTTGCGCACTTGCCGATGCAGCTCCAAAAAGGCGATTCGAGAAGCTCTTGGAAGTAGTACGTTGCCATGTCGCGCGCATACAACTCCGGCGCTTGGTTCTCCCAGCGGGGCCGACCCACGCCTACCGCCAACGTACCGTCACCGTTCAACAATGGTCGTGGCTGATTTCGGCGCCACGACTCATAAATCTCGTCAAAAATCACAACAGGAGTTTCGTCTGCCGATACGGTCATGATGGGAGACTCATCCACCGAAGCGCGAACTCTGCGGCTCGACGGTGCCTCGATCCCGCTACTGTCAATTCCGGTCTGAATGAAGCCATCCACAAAAGCGCGCAGCCGGGTGATAAAGGCAGAGTTGGCGGCTTCACACTGTGATGCGCTTGGTAGATTCGGGCCTGGAATCGGCGGCCAGTTCAGGATGCCCCATCGTGTCTCCTCGCCATTGAGGAGAGCGAGGATCATGTCCCGGATGAATCGCTCGTAGCGGCCTCCAGCGTGGTTTTTACCGTCTAGGATTTGCATGAAAAGGTGATGCGCGTAAAAAGAATTGAGTGCAACCAATTCTACAACTTTTGGCTCTCCGTCGGGGAGAATATTGGCAGTGTGAAATTGGTCGGGCGAGGGAGATTCGCCCAGGAGGTTTTCATGGTGACCTTGACATTAATCGGCCTACTTCTGTCTCTCGCCCAAGTGGTGATCCTGCTGCGTCGTAAGTAGCCCAATGACTCTCAAAAACGTGGCCCCGCCGGGTCCCATTGCAGACGTTGCTTTTTGCCATTTACTATGGGAAGCTGCGCCGCTGCACTTTTTGTAATCGGGGCATCTCAGGTGTCGAATGGCCAGGAAGAGTACGACCAAATCTGCACCGCCTCGGACCTTTACCGACTTCATAGAAGCGTTTGCGCAATACTCGTCCAGTTCCAGCTACTTGAAATGCTTTCGCGGCCAGCGGGACGCTTCTTGGCCAAGTGTAGCGGGTATATTCCGACCTGATCTAAAAGAGCTTCTTGAGAACGAGAAAAGAGCAATTCGTGATCTGATCTCTGTTCATCCTCATGAGTTTGCATCCGACGAATCTATGTTCGATAAGCTCGTCCGAATGCAGCATTTTGGACTGCCGACTCGATTGCTGGATGTTTCGCTGAACGCGTTGGTTGCGCTTTATTTTGCAACCGAACCCGGCCAAGACAGGAAACCGAGCGCCGGTATGGTGACAGCTTTCGCAATTCCTCCGGAACGGGAAAAGTATTTTGATAGCGATTCAGTAAGTTGCCTTGCCAACTTGGCCAATATGACCGCTGAGGAGAAGAACGAGATTTATCGATTGAGAGAGTTGCTAAAAGGAGATATATCGAGTGCTGGAAACATCAAGAAATTCAACGGAAGCGACGTCATAAAACGACTACATCAATTTATCCGCTCCGAGAAACCATATTTCCAACCAATCATCGATCCCATAGATTTATTTAAGCCGTATTATGTTCATCCGAAGATGAGCAACAGGCGGATTCTAGCCCAATCCGGCGCCTTCATCCTCTACGGCATCAATCCACCGAAGAAAATGTTTTTCCCGAACCCAATTGAAGAAACACAGTTCATTGTTCCGCAAAGTGTAAAGATCAAAATCCGAAATGCGCTCGAAAACATTGGCATCAATGAAAGCACGCTCTTCCCTGAGATCGACAAGGCCGCAGCGCGGATCAAGAATCAGTACAAAAAGAAGTAAGACACGTCTGGGAACTAGTTTGCGAACCGACAGGGTCGGAAATTCAAACCGAGACACTGTCGAGAAGCAGGACGGTCCGGTTCATTAAAATGGTGCAGTGACGTAGTCGGCCGTTAGGGTCTCCGCCATTTGTCCCTGCCGCCAACATTGGTGTCGCGGACGCGCTCAACGTGAACAGCAGCATTCGGGTTAATCTCACGAGCCCGCTCAACGGCTTCGGCTTGGGTCGGAAGTATTGCACTGGCTCTTTCCGAGCCAGGTTTTCTCACCGCATAGTCTCCCTCTTCGCGTCTTTCGATATACAGCTCATTTTTGGCCATGTGGCCCCCCTTCGCTATGGCTAGGATACACCGAGGAACACCGCCGATACCACATTGAGCTCTCGGGTGGCGGGTGGTCCATCTTTGCATTGCACCATTCCCTCGGAGGGTGCCCCATCCTTCGCCTACGCGAAGGACGGGGCACCCGCATCTGTGGTGGCTTCTGCAGTTTGAAAGCCGGGCCGCCCTCCGCCGCCCACTTTAGGTTTCCGGAATGGCCCGGCGTTGCGTTACGTTCAGATCTCGCGCATGACAATCATCAAAACTCCAACTTCTTATTTCGCCTGCGCTAGCTTCGTAACCACTGCGGCAACTTTATCGAGTATCTGGTTCCAGCCCTCCAATTGACCGCTATTTTTCGCGCTCTCCATGGGTTCATTTCCAATGTGGGTGAGTTTCGTCTGGCCGTTTCCGAGATCCTCAAAGATGGTCACGTCGTACGCACCGTCTATGGCCTCATGTTCTATTCCTAATTCCGCAGGCTCAACCTTGTTTCCCTTCGAGTCCGAAAAGTACATGGAGAAAACGATCTTCTCGTGCAGAACAATCTCGTGGTATTCAACCGCATTCCAGGCGGGTGGCCCAGGTTTCATGATTGTTGTGTACGCCATTCCGACAGAGGGTGCCCCATCCTTGCGTTTTTTGCAAGAGCCTGCCCTGAGCTTGCCGAAGGGGTGGGCGGCGATGCTGCATGCGCTACTTGATTGGTTACGACGCGACATGGATCAACCACTTGCGCCTGCATTTCCGACTCCCGCCCTTCGCAAAAAACGCGAAGGACGGGGCACCCATTTTCTTGGCGGGTGGCCCACCCTTAACGATCTTTGCTTGCGCCGTTCCCACTGAGGGGCACCCGGCATTTAGGCGCAGAGGCTTTGAACTTGTTCAAAGACCTTCCTGCCGAGAGGGCGCTACCGATTTGTGGCCTGAGGCCGAGCGTCCAGACCGATCTGCTTCGGAAGCCACTGCGCAACTAAGTCAATTACTTCGGGCAGCTTCGAGACGCCACCCAACACGGCACAATGTCCAATGTCCGGTAGCAAGTGGACTTCGGTTTTGGGGCGACCTTTGAAGACGAGGGTATCCGACTGTGGGACGAAATAGTCGTTTGCGCCGTTGATGACGAGCATCGGAGCGTTTTTTGTTTGGTCGAGCAGCGGACGCCGCGAGAACTGTTGCACCGCCGCCATGAATTCCGGAAAGGACGGCTCTTTGTCGAAGCCCATGTCGTTGCCGATGATGCCCGGCATGCCAAAGGGCAAGTTCTGCGCGTTCTCTTTCCCCCAAGCCTTATCGACGGGACCGCCGAGCACGATTGCGGCATCGACGGCGCCCGAAAGCCCTGTCATCGCCGAAAAGTTGCCGCCGAACGAAAATCCGAGATGCGCGACCTTTCCATTGCCGTGCTTGCGCGCCTCATTCACGATGCCGAGCACGAGCTCGTCACCTTTGACGGAAAGCGGGATAGTACTTTCGCCCGTGCCTGCAATGTCGAAGCCCAAGATCGTAATGCCGAGGCGTTGGGCCAATGTCACGTAGATCGCGTGCAGACCCATTTTGTAGGTATCAACGCCGCCGGTGTAAATCAGCACCGGCGCGCTCGCATACTGGCCTGTCACTGAAAACAGATGCACCGGTGTGCTCACAGTTCCGCCTTGATAGGGGATCGCGAGTATTCTGCGCTCGAACTTGACGGGGAAGCTCGGTGCCGCCTTGAGGTAGCATTCAAGCTGATTTTGCTGCGCCTTGCGCCGCGCATCGTTGGCGAGGCAGGGAAATATGGCAAAACCGTAGGCGAACGACGCGAGCAGCGGGTTTCCCGCTTCAAGATATTTTCGCGCGAACGAGGACCATTCGTAAGACCACCCGCCCGGCGCATCTGCCCACATATCCTTGGTCGTGGCGCGCAACGTATCGACATCTGCTTTCGGGATGCCGAACGCAATGAACTGGCTGTAACGGTCTTCGAAACTGGCTTCGGGGCGGAGATCATAGGTGTAGCTCATATTGATTCCTTTCAATCTGCTGGTTGTATTCTTGAGTTAACGCATAAAATTGCAAAGAAATTTACGGCAGCGGAGTCGCAAGCTTGGCATCGACATCGACCGCATATTCGTTTGACATGAGATTCGCTCCTTTTCCGTTTGCGATATTTGCCAATTCCGAGTGGGCTCTAAAAAATCGATTACCCGCTTTTATAAACTAAAAGAAACCGAGTGATCACTCTTTTTGATAAGACTTATCAAGAATGAAGTCACTGCTGGAAAGCATCAATCAGTTGTGGCAGGTGACATGAGGGCTCGTCGCTTCTCACGTCAGACGAAGCAATGGTTTCCGAACAGACCTCGGCAATCAACCTTTGGCAGGAAATGACCTGTGTCATGACTGTGACAGTAAGCCGAAGTCAACAAAATGACGCACCAAGCCCATTCCAAGTCAGAGTTTCGGCATTGAGACCTCGTCTTTACCTCTGGCCTGGAGGAGCCGACTCGTGCCTTTCGCATCCGGTTCTGTGGCATTGTCGTTCGCGGCAGATGCGGCAGCTTTCCAGGAGCTGAACGGCATCGGCAACGTCGCCTGCGCCGCCGTGCTCGAATACCGCCATCACGACAAATCCAATCAGGTAGGCGATCTCGCCCAAGGCCCATATTCCGATTGGACCGGCTACGCTCTCATAAACACTCCGAGCCCCATCCCCGCACGCGCAGCGCCCTCCGATCCCAACCATTGGCACGCCGCTCACCTACGTTAACTCCACCGGCGACCTGATGACGCAACGCTTCGTGGGCGCACAGTGGTCGCAAGTAACTCCATTCGCCCTGACCAGCGGCGACGAATTTCGTCCGCTGATCAGCGGCTACGGGTAGCGGACCATGTATTTGGCGACAGTCGCCGGTGAGAGCTCAATTCCGAGTTTGAGCAATTCGCCATGGATGCGTGGCGCACCCCAACTCGGATTGGCAAGACTCATTTGCCGGATGAGGTCTCGGACTGCGTTGGGCACGCAGGGGCGGCGTTGCCTAAGGCGACTTTTCCACGCCCAGTAAAGGCGCAACCCTTTCCAAGTTCTATCACTTAGACGAGAGTCTGTTTTGTAATGCCGCTGGAATCACAGCGTGACATCAGCGATCAATCCACCTTATCAGAAACCCCGATACGGGCTATCGTTTCTTTGCTGCACGATTTTACGGTTCCTTTATGGCTAATACACAGCTTCTTTATGCCCTCGCTGCTAGGTTCGAAACACTGGGCGTGAACTCCTAAGGCAATCGGCAGATTCGATCTCCGGAGCATCGTCCCGGTGGAGGTTAGTGAAGTGACCAAAGAAGTCATTCATCCAAGGATCGGGACAGCGCTGCTCGTTCTATGTGTTCTCGGGGTCAGCGTTTCTGTAGATGCGCAGTCAACGTTCGGCAGCATCGTGGGTGTGGTGCATGACGGGACGCAGGCTGTTGTGCCCGGTGCGTCAGTCAAGATACGGCGTTTGGAAGACAACAACATTCGCTCCACCACATCGGACCAGAACGGATCATTTGAGTTTGTGAACCTCAAGCCGGGCAACTACGACCTTTCCGCTCAGGCTGAGGGTTTTGCCGAGTTTCAAGTCCCATCTGCTGAACTGACTTCCAGGCAGACGCTAAGGATTGATGTGACTTTAGGAATCAAAAGTCAATCGCAGACGGTGGAGGTTTCTGACACCGTAGCCGTGATTAACACCGAGAACGCAGTGATCAGCGATTCGAAGGACAATTCGCAGATTACGCAACTTCCGCTGAACAATCGCGCCACCACAACGAGCCCGTTGGCAGCGCTGTCGCTTTCGCCGAACGTGCAACAGGATAGTTCGGGAAACATTGCGCTGGGAGGTGCGAGCTCGGCGATGGTGAACTTCTCTGTCGACGGCATCTCGACAGCGAACGTGCGGCAGAACGGCGCACTGCAGGACGCCTATCCATCGCAGGAGGGAATCTCTGCAGTAAGAGTAACCTCGTCTAACAACAGCGCAGAGTTTTCGCAGGTAGGCGATGTCACATTCACCACCAAAAGCGGCACGAGTCAGTATCACGGCAGCCTGTTTGAGTATCTGCAAAACGACGCGTTCGATGCGGACCCCTATGGCTTCAGTGGCAAAGCTCCCAAACACTTCAACACCTTTGGTGGATCGCTCGGCGGCCCGTTGAGCGTTCCGCATCTCTACAGCGGCAAGGACAAGACCTTTTTCTTCTTCGATTATGAGGGAAATCGCCGCTCGACCGCAGTTGCCGAGCAGTTCCTTGTTCCTACGCAGGACGAGCGCAGCGGCAACCTGACCGCGCTATGCTCGACCTGCTCCACGATTCCCACCGGCAGCATCAATCCCACTGCCACGGCGTTGTTGAGCTACTATCCGCTGCCCAACGTCACTGGGCAGTCGAATTATAACTACGAGAATTTCCAGGCCACGCCCGCTCGTACTGACGGAGCCGATCTCCGCATCGACCACACTATCAATTCGAAGCAATCGGTTTACTCGCGCTTCAGCCGCAAGAACATCACTGAGGACTACGCCAACCCCCTGCTGCCGGACGACTCAGACGGCGTGCACAACCGCAGCCTCCTGGTCTCGCATACCTGGGTGCTCACACCGCGTCTCCTGAATGAGTTTCGGTTTGGTTTCACCAATGTAACAACCGGCGTGGGCTTCCCCATCGAGGGCGCAGACGCGCTCTCGCAACTCGATCTGACCGGCGTAAACGTCAGCCAGCACCCGACCACGCACGCCTTTCCTACGTTCAATTTCAGCGCCGGCACCGGATTCACTCCCATTGGCCGCGACAAGACCGGAGTGACGCAGTCGAAGACAATCCAGTTCACCGACAATCTGAGCTGGACGCGCGGTAAGCACACCTTAAAGATGGGCCTGGATGCGCGAAGAGTGAGGTACTTCGATCTGGAAAGTTTTGCACCCGTGTTTAACTCCGACGATTTCGGTGATTTCATCTTCCAGGGAACGTTCACTGGCAGTGCTTTCGGCGACTTCCTTGAAGGAACACCGTCGTCCCTGTTCTTTGCCGTATCGAGCCCGGACGTAGGCGGAACGGCGTGGCAATACGGCGTGTTCGGGCAAGACGAATACCAGATCAACAGCCATCTAACGCTGAACTACGGCTTGCGTTGGCAGATCCTGCCGGGTTTTCACGAAGACGGGGGCAATCTGGCGAACTTCGACCAGCAAAACAATTCGATTGTCGTGCCCAACGGGCTCGCGGCGTATCTGCAGCAGCAAAATATTCAGGCGTCGAATCTCGCATTCCAGCAGTCGTTCAACGCGTGCAACCTTGGATATACGGCCCTGCCATGCACGAACTACCTTACTGCTAGCCAGGACCACTTGCCGCAGTCGCTGCGCAACATTTATATGCGAAACTTCCAGCCGCGCATATCGATTGCCTGGCGCCCGTTTAACGATACCAAGACAGTTATTCGTGCTGGATTCGGCATCTTCACCATGACCAATCTGGGTCCTTTATCCTTCAATAACAGTGGAAATCCGACTTCGGCGTTGCACACATACACGAATACGGTAACTGCGAGCGGTACTCCATTGATTCAGTTTCCCAACACAGCGCCACCCACTGTCGGAGTACAGTATGGCGGCGGTGGCCTCGATCAAGGAGTTGATCCGAACTACCGCGACCCGCAAGCGAATCAGTGGAATCTGACCGTGGAGCGTCAACTCGCCAGCAACGACAGCCTGCGTGTCAGTTATGTCGGCATGCACAGCTATCGGCTGAGCATCACCGAAGACTTAAACCAAATCCCGGCGAGTGCGACGCCCTATCAGACTACGGCCGCAAGTCCCTACGTCGACCCACGAGCTCCCTATCACAACTGGTTCACGCTCTACAGCACTTTCAATGCCGGCGAGGCCAACTACAATGCGCTTCAAGTGGAGGAGAACCACAAAATGTCCCATGGCCTCTACTTCAGCGCGAACTATACGCTGGCGAAAAACCTTGCCGACAATCAAGGCGATACTCCCACTGCTTACGCGGGCGAAGTCAATTACGGAATTCCCATCGCCAACCGCTTCGATGTCCACAGTGATTACGGCAATATCGAAGGCGCGCGTCGTAATCGTTTCCTTCTGACTGGTCTTTACCAGTTGCCCGTCGGCGAAGGCCGTACTTTCCTGAACACCGGTGGTTGGAGGAACGCAGTGCTGGGCGGCTGGGAGCTCACTACCATAACGTTGCTTGAAACTGGCCCTTGGCTTACGCCAAGCATCAGCGACTCCTTCGATCAGTCCAATACGGACGTCGTCAACCGTGGCGCTTTCTTGCGTCCCGACCAACTCTCGACGAATTTCTATCAGGGTCAGTCGCGCGCGCAATACTTCAATCTCGCTGCATTCGCACCCACTCCTGCCGGTGCTGGACGCTTCGGCAACGCCGGAGTTGGCATCCTGCAGGGCCCCGGCACAATCGCGGCCAGCGTTGGCCTCGCCAAAGTCTTCCGGGTCACAGAGGCGGTAAGAATGCGCTTCGAGTCTACGCTTACCAACGTGCTTAACCACACTAACTTCGCTCCTCCGGCAACGCAGATCGATGTTCCGTCGACCTTTGGTGTGCTGAGCGCTCCTCAGACGGCCGAAAACGCCGGAAATCGCACCGGTCAACTCGCGTTACGAATCGAATTCTAGGATCGCAACGAGCAAGTGTCATACGAATTGTTGAGAGTTGATTGGACCGCAAGCTACGGAAAGAAGCCTGTGCGATCAGTTGGCGAAACGGCGAAACCGAGTGCTCACGAACCGCCAAGTGGTTACTCTTTTTTAGGCGCGGTACAATACCGTCTCTGGGAACTCTGCTCACAGAAATGCTTCTAATAACGAGGGAGGGCAATGCCCGAGTCCATCGACTGGCCGCCGAACCATCCGCGGACGCATCCGCCGCGGCGTCGCCGCCGCTTCCTTCTCATTCTCGCCGTCTTTGCGGGCATCTTCTTCGGCGGTCGGACCGCGTTGTCCTATTACGTGGACGTGCTTTGGTTCAGGTCGCTCGGCTACGGGGACGTATTCTGGAAAACCCTGAGTCTTCAGTGGGGAGTCTTCGCGGCTTTCGCAGCGGCCACATTTCTCATTCTGTACGGTTCGTTCCTGGCTCTGAAGCGGGCACATCTCTCCGATTTGCCGAGCGGTCACACGATTCTCATCGGCGGACGACCAGTGAAACTGCCGGTTGAGCCTGTCCTGCGCCTCATCGCGCTCGGCGTTTCGCTCGCCGTTGCCGCTGCAACCGGCGCCGGCATGATGGCGGAGTGGCCGACGCTCGCGCTCTTTTGGTACGCACCTCGCACTGCTGGTGGCGTCGTAGATCCGATTTTTGGCAAGCCGCTGAACTTCTTTCTGTTTGCCCTTCCCGCGTGGCAGCTCGTCGCCGGCTGGCTGCTTACGCTAGCCGTGATTACCTGTCTATTAGCCGTCTTCTTCGTCCTCATCACCGGCGGAAGCCGCGTGCTCGCCGGACGTCTCAGCCGCTCCGTCACGTTACCTTGGCGCGGACTGTCGGTCACGTGTGTGTTTCTGTTGCTGATCCTCGCGACGCGCGTCTATATCGGGCGGTTCGAGCGATTGTTCGACGATCACACGATCTTTGGGGGTGTGACTTACACGGACGCGCACATCACACTCGCAGGGATGCTCGTCGTCTGCGCAGCGCTTGTTCTCGGGGCGATAATCGCGGTTGCCAACGCTATGCGGGTGCCGCGGGGTCGCTGGCTGATCGCGGCGTTCCTTCCGGCCGCGGTCTGTTATATCGTCGTTCAAGCAGTCGCCTGGTACGTCAGCAGCTTTATCGTCAAGCCGAACGAACTGGTTCGCGAAAAGCCCTACATTGTCTACAACACCGACCTGACGCGGCAGGCATACGGATTGAACCGAGTTGCGCAGCGCGAGTTTCCGGCTGAGACGACCGTCGACGCAGCCGACTCGGCGAACAATCAGGCCACGCTTCAGAACATCCGGTTGTGGGACTGGCATGCACTGCAGGACACGCTGCGACAGATTCAGGAAATCCGCACCTACTACGACTTCCCCGACATCGACATCGATCGCTATGCAATCGACGGCACAACTCGCGAGGTGATGCTCGCCGCGCGCGAGCTCAATGTAGATAAGCTGCCAGAGAGCAGCCGCAACTGGATTAACGACAAGCTTATCTACACTCACGGCTACGGCATCACCATGAACCCGGTCAATGGGTTCACTCCGGAAGGATTGCCCACGTTGATTTTGAGCAACATGCCGGTCCAGAGCACGGTGCGTAGCCTAACCGTGACGCGCCCGGAGATTTACTTCGGGGAGATGACCAATACCGACGTCTACGTGAAGACTGGGCAGAAAGAATTCAACTACCCGCAAGGGGCGAGCAACAGCTTAACGTCCTACGAGGGCAGTGGCGGCATTGTCCTTGGCGGCTTCCTGCGCCGCATCGCTATCGCGCTCGACCGTGACGACCTGGCAAAGCTGCCGTTCAGCGATGACGTGAAAAAGGATAGCAGGCTGCTGATGCGACGAAACATACGCGATCGTGTATCGGCGTTAGCGCCGTTCCTCACCTATGATCCAGATGCGTACATCGTGCTCGACGACGACGGCCGTCTGTCGTGGATCATGGATGCCTACACCGTTTCAGACAGCTATCCGTACTCGACCCATTACCAGCTCGACAGCAGTCTCATCAACTACATGCGCAACAGCGTCAAGGTGGTCGTCGACGCCTACGATGGTACGACCACGTTTTACGTGTTCGATCCGGAGGATCCGATCATCGCGGCCTACCGCCGAATCTTTCCGAGTCTGTTCAAGGATGCTGCCATGATGCCGCCGGGACTGCGCAAACACGTGCGCTACCCCGAGTTGTTGCTCAAACTGCAGGCGGAAGTTTACGGTCTGTATCACATGACCGATCCCGAAGCGTTCTACAACCGTGAGGATCTGTGGACTGTAGCCACCGAAGTTGGAATGGGCGAAGGCGGTCAGCCAGTAACGCAGGCGATGCAGCCGAACTTCGTGCTGATGAAACTGCCGGGCGAAGCCGGCGTGGAGTTCGTGGAGATTCTGCCGTTCACACCGGCCAACCGAAATAATCTGATCGGCTGGATCGCCGGGCGGAGCGACGGCGCACAGTACGGTACGTCGGTAGTCTACAACTTCCCCAAAACGAAGCTGGTCGATGGACCGCTGCAAATCGAGGCGCGAATCGATCAGAACGCGCAGCTTTCCGGACAATTGACCCTTTGGAATCAGCAAGGCTCGCACGTGCGGCGCGGTGCATTGCTGGTGATTCCAACCGGGCGCGCGCTGTTGTATGCGGAGCCGATTTACCTGCAGGCGGAGCGGAGTCCGATGCCAGAGTTGCGTCTGGTCGTGCTCGCGCTGCAAGATCGGCTGGCGTACGGGCCAACCTTCGAGTCGGCGATGTCGGCTCTTTTTGGCGGAGGAGTGTCGTCGCTGAGCGCCACGGCAGTCACCGCGGAGCCGTCGCGAAGCACACCGGCATCCGCCGCGTCGCCCCAGCCCGCAGAGGACAGCAGCGCGCTCATCGCGGAAGCCGCCAAAGACCTTGCTGACTACCAGCGCCTGACGGCGGAAGGCAAGCTCGGTGAAGCCGGACAGAAGCTAGAAGAGTTGAAGCGCACACTCGATAAACTGAACACGCGGCAAAGATAATTTCGCTGCTCTGCTGCGCTTTGCTTCTGCGAGTGGTTCGCCGATCAGCACTGTTGACATCTTACGAACCACTGAAGCGCTGTTCTGCGGTTGCTGCGCTAGATAGCGGCTATATACTCTCTCGTTGCATTCTGTTCTTGTTTCGGTGTAAATTCTCAGGAACGCATCTTGGCGTAATGGGCATGCGCTCGATCTCGAAGCGGATAGCGTGGCTTTCTCTACTGTTGACCTTGTGGTCAGCATTAGCGTTTGCCGTGCATCACCATTCTACTCAGGATGAGTCTTCTACTTGCCAGGTTTGCATTGCGGCGCATTCAGCGTCGCCAACAAGCACTGCCCCCACGCCGAAACCAGTATTCCGTCGCGTCGTCATATTCCGGTCGCAGGCAGCTGCTGCCAAACAACGCCTGATAGCCTTCGCCCTGTCTGTCCGCCCGCCTCCTAGCGTCTAAAGATCAAATTTCAGCCCTGTACAGGCTCGGTTCGTTCCACGAACCGTTTCTTTGATCTTTTTTACCAACTTCTAGGAGGAATCATGCTGGCTTCTTACGGGAAGTCGCTTCGTGCGACTTTTGTGGTGGTTTTCCTTTTGGTCCTCGGCGTTCAGGCTTACGCGCAGTCGAGCAGCAATTCCGGCTCCATCAACGGCACCGTGCTGGACCCTACCGGCGCGGTCGTGCCTAATGCGACCGTTGAAATCCACAACCCGGTCAGCCACTTCGACCGCGCAACCATCACGGATAAGTCCGGAAATTTTAGCCTCCCTAATATTCCGTTCAATCCGTATCATATGACCGTGACCGCGACCGGATTCGCTCCAAATGCGCAGGATGTGGACATCCGGTCCATTGTGCCAGTCAGCCTCAAAGTCAGTCTCCAAGTCTCGGGTTCGACCACTTCGGTGACGGTCGAGGCCCAGGCGGCCGATTTGCTGGAGAACGATCCGACCTTCCACTCCGACATCGACAAGAACTTGTTCGATAAGCTTCCCTTGGAAAGCACGACCTCGTCACTGAGTTCGCTGGTTACTCTCTCCACGCCGGGAATCGCTGCCGATTCCAATGGCCTCTTCCACGGGATCGGCGACCACGCCTCGAATTCGTTCAGCATCGATGGCCAGCCGATTACTGACCAGCAAAGCAAGGTCTTTTCCAACCAGCTTCCCGTCGATTCGATCGAGTCCATGGAAGTGATCTCGGGTGCGCCGCCGGCGGAATACGGCGGCAAGACCAGTGTTGTGATTGTAGCGACCACGCGTTCCGGTCAGGGTGTGACAACGCCTCACGGGAGTTTGAGCACTTCTTACGGGACGTTCGGAACATCCAACGTGGAAGCCGAGCTCGCGTACGGCGGTAAGAACTGGGGGAACTTCATCTCTGCAAACGGTCTGAATACTGGCCGGTTTCTGGATCCGCCCGAATTCGCGGTGTTCCACGACAAGGGCAACGAAGAAAACCTGTTCGATCGCGTGGACTATCAACTCACCACCGGCGATTCGATTCACCTGAACTTCGGCTACAGCCGGAGTTGGTTTCAGACGCCGAATTCACTCGATGCCCAAAACGCGACGCCCTGGGGTGGACTGTTCGGGATTGAGCCGCAAATGGCACTGAACGGCATAGGCCCGGACGGAAATGTCGTTGGACCGACAGACCAGGTCTCCAAGATTGGAACGTTCAACATCGCTCCTTCGTGGACGCATGTGCTGAATGCGCACGCCGTCTATACGTTGGGAGCGTTTGTGCGCCGCGACGATTACAACTACTATCCCAGCAGCGATCCCTTCGCGGACCTCGGGCCCCCGAGTCTTCAGAGACAGTCCGTGGGTCAGAACCGTTCGCTCACCAACGCGGGACTGCGTTCCGATCTCTCCTATGTGAAAGGGATTCACCAAATCAAGGCTGGGGCGGTCTACCAGCAAACGTTTCTCAATGAGGACGACACTCTCGGGATCGTCGATCCAACCTTCAACGCGCCTTGCATCACCGACGTATATCCGACGACTTCGGTGAACGTATACCCATGGGTCGCGGCGCCCGGACTCACTCCTGCGGACTGCCCCGGCGTTACCGGCCCGGTGCAGGCGAACATTGCTTCCAACCCGAAACGCGCCCGGCAACGCTCTTTACCCTTATTACAGCACCACACTCGCTCCCTACGACTTGACCCGTCTCGGCGGAAGTCTGTACACGTTCAACGCCCACACCGACATCAAGGAACTCGCCTTGTACGTGCGAGACAACATCACCAAAGGAAACTGGTCCTTGAACCTCGGTTTACGCGGCGATCTCTACAACGGGATCACCAGCGGGAACCAAGCCGAGCCTCGGGTTGGGGTGGCTTACAACGTCAGGAAGACCAACACGATTCTGCGGGTTTCCTACGCCCGCACCCTGGAATCTCCCTTTAACGAGAACCTGATCCTCTCCAGCATCGGATGCGCCAACGCTGTCCTAAACCCGCTGCTTCTCTGTTCTTCGTTGGCCACGAATCCTTTGAGCGTTGGCTTTCGCAACGAATTCCACGCTGGCCTGGAGCAGGCTTTCGGGAAGTACCTGGTCTTTTCTGGCGAGTGGATCTCGAAGTACACGCACAACGGCTTCGATTTCAGCGTGCTCGGTAACACGCCAATCACGTTTCCCATTGAATGGCACAACTCGAAGATTCCGGGATATGCGGGGCGCGTGAGCGTGCCTGAAGTCCACGGATTCTCGGCGCTGATGGTTTTCTCCAGCGTGGCGGCACGTTTCTTCCCGCCGCAGATTGCCGGCGCGGGCGCGACTGTGGGAGCGCCGGGCACTCCCTTCCGCATTGACCACGACGAACGTTTCAACCAGACGACCCACTTCCAATATCAACCCTGGAAGCGCGGCCCCTGGATGGGATTCAACTGGCGGTATGACACGGGACTGGTGGCAGGCGCAACCCCATGCTACGGGATCAGTGCAAGTAACGATTGCCCGCAATCAGTCCTCATCGGCGGCGTGCCGAACGTGAGCATGATGGCTGCCAACGTGGGCCAGGTGCCGCTTTCAGCTGATCAAGAGGCTGAAGCCGGGTTCACTTGTAGTGGCGTCCGCGCAACCCCGACGGTCCCACTGCCTTACAACTGCCCCGCATCGGCGTTCGGCTCTGCGCTCATAAACGTACCTCCACCAGGTACTGAGAACGACGACCATAAGCCTCCGCGTATCGCACACCGGAGCCTCTTCGACATGTCCGTGGGCCATGACAACCTGTTCCACGGCGACAGGTACAAATGGAGTGCACAATTGACCGTCATCAACCTGGCGAACAACTATGCGCTCTACAACTTCCTTTCGACCTTCAGCGGCACGCACTATGTCACCCCGCGTGCGCTGACAGCGGAGATCGGGTTCCACTTCTAGGAGTTAGCCACCTGCAGAGATAGTAGAGTAGACGCCTCCCGGCCAACAGATAGCGGAGATAACCGACAGCACTTCTATAGGCTAGGAGGGGTAGACAACGCAGCTTACCTACATCTCCTGATCGGCCAATTCGTAGTGGAGATAACCGTCATTATAGCTATAGGTTAGGAGGAGTAGACAGAACAGCTTACCTACATCACCGTCTACCTGGCGAGTTCATCTGGGAGGGGACTCACAATTCTCAGACGAATGTCATCTCCGGGCCGACAGGCCGCCCTGTGCATGTGCACGCGAATCAAGAGCCTTTTCCACACGAGTGAAGCAAGCGCGAGTTCCGAGACGCCTGACTCCGCCAAATAACTATCTGGCACTTTGTGAAGAGCAAGTCAAAATGCTTCGAGTTAGTTCCGGATCACGGTTGGCGAATGCCGCTCCAGGAATGACTGGCCTGTGCTCCCCCGCGTCCGCCACCTCCGCCCCGAGGCTGAAAGGTACCGCTCATTTTGTCGCCATCGGTGGTGCCCGCAAGAGCCACGGTCATGGGGCGTCCTGGTATTTGCACACTGAAAGACACCTTGTTTCCAGCAATGCTTCCAGTCAGCTGAGAGGAGCCACTCTCGTCCTGAAACGTGCCGCTCAGTTTAGAGCCATCCTGCTGGACCTGCATCGTAGGTTGCGCAGCTCGGCCCGGAGTGTCGAGCCAGCTAGGTGAGGACATCAAGGTCAAGGGTTCTGTGCAGGAGGAGTTGTTAAGTGCCTACCTATGAGTGAGCGTGGCGGAGCGGGAAGGATTCGAACTCTCGGTACAACTCATTGAGCCGTAAGGCCCAACGTTTCCGTAGGTTACACGGAATCAACGGTTTAGAGGATTCTCCGCGACTGCCCGCTGGCCGCGAAGTCCGTGCTAATGAGTGCGGCTTCTGAGAGAGTCCGAAGGGCGAATCCCTGGCGATTTTGTCGCTAGTTTTGGTCACTTTCACAATATCCCGAATCGCGGTCGACCCGGTGAGCGTGTGACTGCTTGCCTAGCGGACAGTCTCAATCACAAGTATTCTCCGGGCGAGGCGTCGCCGAAAAAGGCGAATGGATGGCGATCTTTTCGGCTTCTTGCTCATTTTGTTTCCGGTTTGCCCGTCGCTCGGGAAGAATCTCACTGATTCTCAGCGGCAGACTTCCCAGGAGCCGACTTCTGGCCCGGAAGGCCGAACTTATACAGGGAATCGGTTTCCCTGCCGATAAAGACTTATGTATCGGACTGAGGGTAACGAGACCTCTCTGGGAAAGCCAGGTATCGCCCCTGAGGTCCCCTGCGAAAGAAACAAATGAGTGATCGATTCGTAGGCGCGGCGCTCACGTTTGCATCACTGGTCCTTATTTCCCTCGTAGGGGGGGTAGGGTACCTGGGTCTGGACGCAATGGATAGTCTCTATGCGAACGCACGAACAATTGTCGAAACCCAATGGATGGGCGTGCAGCTGGCTAGTGAGGCGCTCACCTATTCCAATCGAAATAGCCGGATCAACATGCAAATTGTTGTGACCAGCGACCCACGGGACATCGATTCGATTCTCGTCGACCGAGCGAAACATAATGCCGGAAGTTCCGATCGTCTCCAGCGGCTGCAATCTCGGCTGGACTCTGAAAAGGAGCGCGAACTTCTCAATGCGATCATTGAGGCTAGGAGCGACTACGTCACAAGCTACAAGCAAGCGAGCGATATTTTGTTTGACCAGAAAAATACGGAAGAGGCACGGCAGCGGCTGATTCAGCTGACGTTCCCGCTGTTGTTGAAGTATCGCCTGGGGTGGGGCGATTTTGTCCGGTTTCAAGCTGATGATTTGGACGAGCAACTGAAGAGGAGCGCGATCAAATATGTTGCAGTCCGAACCAGGACCATCTGTCTCATCGTTCTTTCGGTCTTGCTGGCATTCGGTATTGCCGTCGTTGTAGTCCACAAGCTCGTGGCCGAAATCATTCGGCGCCAGAAAACGGAGAGCGGCATACTCCGAATGAACGAAGACCTCGAACTCAAGGTGCTCCAACGGACTGCTGCCGTCGACCAATCTAACCGAGATCTCATGGCCGCGGTTGCTGAGCATAAAGAGGCCGACGAAGCGAGAAGCCGGGCCGACCAATTGTTCCGTTCTATCGCCGAGAACAGCGCCGATTTGATTGCCGTCGTCGACCAGAGTGGCCACCGTATTTATAACAACCCAACATACGGGCGCCTGCTCGGCTACACCGCAGAGGAACTGAAGAACAGCGATTCCTTCCAACAGATCCATCCCGACGACCGTCCCCTGGTGACCCGGGCCGCACAGAAAGCTGTTGAGACTGGCGTTGGCCAGATCGTTGAATACCGGATGCGACGAAAGGATGGAACCTATGTCACTCTGGAATCTCACAGCAGTTTCATCCGTGATTCTCGCGGCGAGATCGAAGCGCTTGTCATCTCCGCTCGCGATGTCAGCGATCGCCGGATGGCGATGCATACTGAGAAGCTCTCAGCGATCGGACAACTCGCCGCCGGCGTTGCCCATGAACTCAACACGCCCGCTCAATATGTCTCGGACAATCTTACCTTCCTCCGCGACACATGGACTGAACTCGACGCCGCCATGGCCTTCTGCCTGGCTCCGGCGCACGCCTTGATCCCTTCCGACTCTGGTTCCTCCGGCGGCGTTATCTTCGCCGGCCCGCCTCGGGATTGGGACTGGCTTCGGAAGGAAGTTCCCAAGGCCATTTCACAGTCTCTCGAAGGGATCCGACGCATGACCAAGATTCTCGGCGCGATGCGGCGGTTCTCTCACAGCGGTGGTGGAGAACGCGAGGAGGTCGATCTCAACGAAGCGCTCGACGCAACTATCACGGTCGCCCTGCACCAGATCAAGGATATTGCCGATGTTCAAACCGACTACCAGCCCGATCTGCCCCGCGTCGAATGCTACTGCGATGAGTTGAATCAGGTCTTCCTGAATTTGATCGTCAACGCCACGCACGCCATCCGTGACACCTCGACGCAGGGAACAGGCCATCGCGGAAAGCTCACCATCCGTACCCGACAAATCGACCAGGATGTGCAGATCGAAATCCAGGACAACGGGTCTGGTGTCCCCCTGGACGTTCGCGGCCGGGTCTTCGATCCCTTCTTCACGACCAAGCAGGTTGGGGAGGGCACCGGCCAGGGACTTGCCATTTGCCACGAAATCGTTGTGCAAAAACATCACGGGACCATTTGGTTTGACACCGAAATAGATAAGGGCACGACATTTTTTGTGAGAATCCCAATTCGGTTCGATTCCAATACAGGAGACTCGAAGTGACCTCCAATACCTCCGCCAACCCCACCCGAAATGACAACCCTAGAATCCTTTTCGTCGACGACGAACCTCTTGTTCTCGAGGGCCTATGCCGGTCTCTGCACCGCGAATTCAATACCGACATGGCCGAGGGGCCCGAAGCGGGATTGGAGAAGATCAGGAAAGAGGCTGCCTACAGCGTGGTGGTTTCCGACATGCGCATGCCCGTCATGGATGGCGCCGAGTTTCTTTCCCGAGTGCGCACCCTCGCCCCCGACTCAATCCGCGTCATGCTCACCGGTTACGCCGACATGGAAGCCGCCATGCGCGCCGTCAATGACGGCAGAATCTTTCGTTTCCTCAACAAGCCTTGCAGTGCGGAAGATTTAACTCTCACTCTTCGAGCCTGCGTCGCCCAGTACAACCTCGTGCGCCGCGAGAAAGAACTGCTTGAGAAAACTCTGTCGGGCGCGGTGCGGGTTATGAGTGAGGTGCTCAACCTGGCCAACCCCGTTGCTTTCAACAAAGGCACGCGCATCTGCCAGTATGTGCGCCACATTGGAGGAAAACTTTGTCTGTCCGATATGTGGCGGTACGAAATCGCAGCCATGCTCTTCGAGCTCGGATGCTTTACTCTCACTCCCGACCTGCTGGAATCCATCCATGCAGGCAAACCGCTCACTCCAGAAAATGAAAGGCGCTATTTGCAGCATCCTAAGATCGGCCACGATCTGCTGGACCGTATTCCACGACTCGAACTGGTGGCTGACATGATTCTCCAGCAAAACGAAGTACCCACAGACCTCCAGCGATCCCTGACTCCCGCTGCCGAGTCCGTGCGCCTAGGGGCGCAAATGTTGAGGGTCAGCCTAGCCTTCGACCGCCTACTCAACAACGGATCGGAAAGACAGGAAGCTTTGGCGGCGCTTGGCAGAGATCCCGCCCAATACGATGCCAAAATGGTCGCTGCGCTCCGGGACTATAAGCCCAGACGAGGCCCTACTGAAATGCGCACCATCGACGTCCTCGATCTTAGCAGTGGCATGATTCTGAATGAAGACCTGCGTTCAACCACCGGAATGCTTCTCGCAGCGAAAGGTCAGGAAGTCTCGCATGCCCTCACCCTGGCCGTTCGAAACTTCGTCGAAAACGGTACCGTCAAAGGCAAGGTGCTGGTGATTGTTGGTACGGGCGAAACCTGGATCGCGAAGGCGGCTGCGCCGAGCCTGTCTTGAAAACGTGCCGTCCAAAGACTCGGGATCGTAACTAGCTAACGTCGGTCGGCAGATGCGGAAGCAATCCCGGCGTCCTTCAGCGCTTTGTCTGGCGGTCTAGAAACGGGTTTAAGGAAAGCTCCGCACGCGGATTTCCAAGGTGCCGGCAAAAGTCAACCCGTTGTGGCCGAATCCCAGGCTTGTGATCGCACTGCATTCCCCTATTGCCCTCCTTGAAACCGGACTGCACATGTACTCTCCAGAGAAAAGCCGGGACAGTGACGCCCTTCACTGCCGAGTAGTCCATTCTCTCTAGTCCGGTTTGTCGAGGAAGAATCGCGAAATACGGCATGTTTCGCGCATTTTGCGGGAAATAGAGGCAGGAATTCTCTGCAGTCCAGACTGTGTGGCGGAGCGGGAAGGATTCGAACCCTCGGTACAGGTCTGAGACCTGTAAGCGCCGACGTTTGCGTAAGTTGCGTGGAATCAACCAGTTCAGAATTCTCCGGAAGACTGCCTGCTCCCCATGCGACACGCTAAACAGTGCGGGTTCGCGAAGCTTCTAGAGGCGAAGCTCTGGCGATTGTGTGGCTGAAAGTGGTCACTTTCAAAGTTCCTCAGCCGGCCAGATTGGGGCTGAGATGTGACTGTCTGCCTAGCGGGCAGTCATGAAATTGAAATTCTCTCGAGTGGATCGATAGGTGAAGCCCGAATTTCTAGCGATTGTCGGAATTTATGCTCGCGCTTTCTTAGCTGTCGCAGCCGAAATCGGGTCAATGAGTGTAATGGCGATATATCAAGAGTCGACTGCAGAAGCACTGTTTTTCTTAATTCGTAGGCCGATTTGCGAGCTGTCGTACCTGGGACTAGAGTTGGCTCAGCCACAGGAAACTTTGACAGCTTACACATTGAGAATGACGCTGTATTCTTGTTGAATGTAACTGTCCACATCTCAGCGACAGAGGTTGGTGTATATGTTCGCCGAAACAAGGAACCATTTGGACGCAGGAGTTCTCCCTCTCTTGAATGCAGTCTTCTGCCTGGATTGCGAGGTCATCAGTAGCAGTCGAGGTGACGAATGCCCCGCGTGCAAGAGCCGCGCGCTCGTGAGCCTCGCTCGGATGCTCGGGGGCAGTTTGCTCGCGCATAGGGCACAACACTCTCACGAATGCGAAAGTGGGTTGTTCGACATCACAATTGCGCTTGAGTTGCAGCAGATGCACGCCAAAGACTTGAGCACCACCGTTGAGAGGTTGACCAGTGTGATCGGCCCGAAGCTCGCTGGAGACCGAGCGTCATTCCACATCAATGTGAAGCCGGCAGTAGACAAACTCGACCTACAGCCCTCGCTTTTCTTTCTGGAACGGGACGCCGCGTGGAACATCGCTAGGGTCCAGCGCCAATGAGTGTAATGGGGAGTGGCTGTTAAAAAAGTCCGTTTTTCTCAAAACAGCGAAAATTTGAGGGATAGAAAATGTGTAGGAAAACGGAGAAAGTCGTTTGTAGGGCATCCTAGGCGCAAAGTTTTTTCGAGCATTTCCCAGGGTAAGAGTTTTTCAACAGCCACGGGATATTTCGCCAACAATCCTGTGCGCCTCCAACCCGTCTTACGAGTGCAATTATTTGCAGATTGACATGGCCGCCATCCCGGAACATAATTCGCCCCGCGTTTTGGGGACATCTTTCCTTCTGTTCGTCGCCTGGGACGTAATCTCGAAACCGACTTTTTACTTTAAACGTTCGGGCCCATTCTGAAACGAAGGAGGACACATCAATGAGAAGCCAAAGAAAGTTTCCGTCCTGCAGCCGGGTCGTAGTGGCTTTCGTTGCGACGATCCTATTCGGTGGTGCGGACCTAGCAGCCGCCCAAACTGATTCACGCGGGCAAGAAGAAATTTCCTCGACCCCTTCGGCTCCCGTATTCAAGACGCTGGTAAATTTCGGCGGGACGAATGGAACCGACCCTAACCTTTCCCCCATCCAAGGCACGGACGGGAATCTCTATGGGGGGACTGCTGTTGGCGGAGAATACAGTCAGGGCGTGCTGTTCAAAATGACCCCAAGCGGAACTCTGACTCGAATTTATAGTTTCTGCGCAGAATTGGGATGTCCCGACGGCAAGGGCGGCGCGCCGGAAGTGCTGGGTACGGACGGGAACTTGTATGGGTCAAACCAGGGTGGCGGTGCCTTTGGCGATGGCACAATCTTCAAGGTTACGGAAAAAGGCGTCTTGACGACGTTGCACAGCTTCGACGGCACGGACGGCCTCGAAATAAAGCACTTGGTCCAGGCAAGTAGCGGCAACTTTTACGGGACCACGTCGAATGGTGGCAACCTCAGCGAGTGCAACGGCATTGGGTGTGGAACGATCTTTGAAATGGCTCCCAATGGTAAGCTAACCACGCTCTACAACTTTTGTAGCCTGTCTGGCTGCGCCGACGGTGCTGTGCTCTACGACGCCTTAGTGCAGGGTACCGACGGAAACTTTTACGGGACAACATGGGCAGGCGGGACCGGTAACGGCGGCACGGTCTTCAAGATCACCCCAACCGGGATGCTGACCACCCTTTATAGCTTTTGCGTTCCGGATTATCCCTACTGCGGTGATGGCAGCAACCCTATCAAGCTCGTGCAGGGTGCCGACGGAAACTTTTACGGAACCACGGCCTATGGTGGGGGCAACGGTGAAGGATCGGTTTTCAAGATCACTCCAAGCGGGACGCTGACTACGATCTACAGCTTTTGCGCCCAGATCGCTTGCACCGACGGCTCCACTCCGCGCGACGGGCTGACCCTCGGCAGCGACGGGAACTTTTACTCGACTACCTACTATGGCGGAGCCGATAATCAGGGCACACTCTTCGAGATCACAGCAGCCGGTGTGCTAACCACATTGCACAGCTTCGACGGCACGGACGGCCGCTATCCGATTCAGCATTTGTTTCAAGCCACCAATAGCAACTTCTACGGAATAACTGATAACGACGGGGCAAGCGGTGACGGCACCATCTTCAGGTTGTCCGTAGGTCTGCTCCCCTTTGTGGAGACGGTGCCCACATCCGGCGCGGTGGGGACGAAGGTCATCCTCTTGGGAAATAAATTGATGGGCTCAACCAGCGTCACGTTCAATGGCACGTCGGCTGTCTTCAAAGTGGTCTCGAACACGGAAATCACAACCACCGTTCCCATTGAAGCTACTACCGGGAACGTCCAGGTGACGACGCCGAGCGGCATTCTGACCAGCAATATGAACTTCCAGGTGCCATAGAGCCCGTGCTTCTTGGCCACGAACTTGGGTGGGGAGTGACGTGGTCGAACCCGGATCGCAACGAACGCAAAGCAGCAGAAAACGCCGCTCGGCCTCAGGCGCTCCGTGCCGACTCCAACGACTCGCATACCCACCTGGGGTACGGGTGTAGCAATTTGCCCTCAATGCGTATAACCCCTTCAGGCGTTTGTCCCTCCTCGTGGAAGTCCTTACCCTTGCACCTGCACTCGCACGCTCCGCCCGAAGGCGTACCCATTTCGTAGTCCAAGGCTCCTGCGGGTGGAAACGAAGGTTTGAAAAAGCTCCTGGGTGTGGGCTTGCAGGATTTCAGCGTGTTAGAAAACCCCTTCAAAATCTGGTCCTTCACATCCGCATAAACATTGCTTCTTTGCATCGAGAATCCGGCGTTAGGAGTGTGCCGGCAGAATTTGCTTGGACTCGTGTGAAACTCCTGGCCAAGGATCAATGAGTTCCGAACAATCACAACCTACCGCAAAGTAGGCGCCTTTTTATATTGCGTGTAACGGCGATTTTTCGTCAATGGGCTTCCATTGCTACTCCGGCGTACGCACCGCGGACGTTTCCATCTCGGACGGAGGCGGTGGCAGCCCTCAGTTGGTGTCGCTTACGGGAACGGGTCAGTAGTCGGCCGTTATTTTTAAGCAGCGGGTGGACCAACATAGCGCCCATCGCAGCGGCATCATTCACGCAGGAGGCTATTCAAAGCGCAGGCTGTCTAGCCCGATCGCGCCGCGTGAACTTGTGTTCGTGCAAACGCAAATCCCGATCCTGCCTGGAACCCTGGAACCGTGCTGCAAAAGAAATGCGGCCTCGGGGATGAGGCGGCTTTTCGTATTCGGCCTTGCTGCTACGGAACCCGGAACTCAACATTGCTAGTGAACGTCCTGCCGGGCGTTTTCACTTCGACCTCGCCTGTGGTCGCGCCGGTTGGAACGTTTGTTGTAATTTCGCTGCTCGAGACTACGGTAAAAGTCGCCGCCTGGCCGTTAAAGGTGACGCTGGTTGCGCCCGTCAGATCCGTTCCCAGAATCGTGACCGCCGCTCCCACTTTGCCCGAGGTAGGCCGCGTTTCCACGAACGGGCCCAGACCCGCCGACAGGCGGAAGACCACTCCGTAGCCGTGCGCCCCGCCGCCGGACGTTGTGCCGTAGAACTCCCCATTGGTACCCTGGATCAGCCCTGCGTAAGGCTCCTCGCCATCCGTTCCGGTGAAGCTGTGCAGTGTTGTCAGCGTGCCAGTCGAAGTGATTTTGAAGATCGTGCCAGCGCCGAGGGTGCCGCCAGACAAGGTTGTCCCGTAGAAGTTCCCATCGGTGGCCTGGATCAGCCCCGCATTGGGAACTTGGCCGTCTGCGCATCCCGTTTCCGGGCAGAAGGTGTACAACAGGGTCCACTTGCCAGCAGTGGTGATTTTGAAGATCGTGCCATCGCCGTTGTCCCCGCCACCGTAGGCTGTCCCGTATAAGTCCCCATCGGTGCCTTGGACCAGCCCCGCATTGGGACCTTGGCCGTCTGTGCACCCTGTCTTCGAGCAGAAGCTGTAAAGGGTCGTCAGGGCGCCGCTCGAAGTGATTTTGAAGACCGTGCCACAACCTTCCACATCACAGATAGAATCTTTGTTGGCTCCGCCACCCTGGGTTGTCCCGTAGAAGTTCCCATCCGTGGCCTGAATCAGACCCCCGGCGGGGAATGACCCGTCCGGGCAATCGCTATTGGCGCAGAAGCTGTAAATCGTGGTCAGCGTGCCACCGGTGGTAATCTTGAAGATTGCGCCATAGCCGTAGGCCCCGCCGGAGGTGGCTGCCCCGTAGAGGTTCCCATCGGTGCCCTCGACCAGCCCCGCCTCGGGTTCGGCGCCGTCTTTGCAACTGGTTTCGGAACAGAAGTTGTAAAGGGTTGTCAACTTGCCCTTGGTGGTGATTTTGAAGACCGTGCCGCGATTGTCGGCTCCGCCATACCCGGTCGTCCCATAGAAGTTCCCATTCACCTGGATCAGCCCGGCCCAATCGTACGGGAGTGCGCCGTCCGTGCAGTTGGTTAGCGCGCAGAAGCTGTAAAGCGAAGTCAGCGTGCCACTCGGGGTGATCCTGAAGAACGTGCCATCGTTGGCGGTGGTGGCGCCGCCACTGTGGGTTACTCCGTAGAAGTTCCCATCAATGGCCTGAACGAGCCCAGCAAAGGGGTTTGCACCGTCCGTGCTGTCGAAGCTGTGCAGAGTGGTGAGAGTCTGCGCAGACGAGGCAATTGCCGTCACGGCACAAAGGAGAAGCAAAGCGCAGGCTCTCTCCCCCCCATTGAGTTTACCTAAGCACAGAAGACGACGTGGGCGCATAAACATCCTTTCCTGGACTCGGCCAAAATAAAGAGTTTGGAGAACTACAACAGGTCATTCCCTGTTCCGACGTGCCGTTCGAAAGCGATTTTCGAAGAGCAGAAGAAAAATAAAAACACGACTCCGTCAGGCATATCGCGCCTAGGCTTTCGCGCCAGAATCGTGCTAAACTTCCGTCTGGTACCGCGACACTCGAGTATTCAGTTACCCGAGTCTTCCCCCCGCAGGCAAATCAATAGAAATAAATTGTTGTAAATCACGAATATGGCGCGGGAATTTTACGAATTTGGCCCGTTTCGCCTCGACCCCGCCGGGCGCGGCCTTTTGCGCGACGGCGCAGCCGTTAGCCTCACCTCCAAGGTCTTTGATACCCTCCTGGTGCTGGTCGAACATCACGGCCAGAGTCTTAGCCGCTCTGAGCTGATTGCGCGAATTTGGCCCGAAACATCCGCCGGCGACCACAACCTGAATCAGTCCGTCGCCCTCCTCCGCAAGGTACTTGGCGATGACCCGCGCCAACCGGACTACATCGCCACCCTTCCCGGACGTGGCTACTCGTTCATCGCGCCAGTTCGTTCCGCGGTCGAATCGGATGCGTCAGCTCCGGCAATCAGCCCAGGGATAACTCGAAAGCGATGGCAGTATGCCGCTGCGGGGCTGGCAGTTGTTGTCTTAGTGGCAGCGCTCACCATGGCTTCGCCCCTGGGCTCCCGCATGCGGTCGACGATACTGTCTATGCGGTCGATATTTTCTACCGCCCCGCCGCGTTCCGTGTCCGTCCTGCCTTTCGAAGATTTGGGTATCTCCTCCGCCCAGCCGGAAAGGCAATACATCGCCAGCGGCCTCACCCAGGAGCTAAGCGCCGAACTGGAGCGACTGCGTGGGCTGAAGGTAATCGTTGGACGACTCTCTTCCCAACCCGCGCGCGAACCTGCATTCGGGCCTGCCACTCTGGATCCCAGGTCCGTGGGCCGCGATCTCAATGTTGAAAGTTTGCTAAGAGGCAGCGTGCGCCGCTCCGGCGAACAATATCGTATCGCTGTGCAACTGATTAACACGCGCGACGGCCGCGAACTCTGGTCCGGCGTCTACACCGCAGATATCTCCGACATTCCCAGCGTAGAAGAGCAGATTGTCCGCCACACCGCTGACGCGCTTCGCATCCCCTGGTCTGCCAGCCTGGATGAGCAATGGGCCCGCCGTCACGTCGAAAATCCCGAGGCTCACGATCTTTACTTGCAGGCACGCTACTTGTGGAGCACCCGCAATGCCGATGCCGTCGAGCGCAGCGTCATGTTGTTACGGCAAGCCATCGATAAGGAACCTTCCTACGCGCGGGCCTATGCTGGATTGGCTGATTCCTACATCGTGATGGCGATCAATAGTCAGCAGATGCCCGTCGCGGCCGCCGTTCCCCTGGTCCGGGAGGCGGCGGTGAAGGCGTTGCAACTCGATCCGACTTTGGCCGAGCCGCACGCCACACTCGGCTTGCTCAAATCGAAATTCGAATGGGACTTCGCTGGCGCGCAGGAGGAATTTCGGCGCTCTTTCGCGCTCAATCCTGGCTATGCCACCGCCCATCATTGGGCCGGACAGAACCTGACCGCAATGGGTGAGTTCGAAGCCGCCAATGCCGAGTTGCGCAAGGCGCAGGAACTCGATCCCTTGTCCCCGATGATCTTTGAGGGCCTCTTCGAGAATTATTATTACTGGCACCGTTTTGACGATGCCATCCAGACCATGCACACCCTCCAGGCACGCGACGCAGTCGAGTTCGGGAACGCTCCATTTTCCTGGGCGTTCGCAATGGCATACCTGGCCAAAGGCATGTACCCGGAGGCGGAAACGATCTACCGCCAACTGGCAGACCGCTATCGGATTGACGTGTACTTTCTTCGACTAGCTCAGGCCCAGGCGCTGGAAGGACATCTCACGGAAGCGCAGGCTGTTCTCGAACGCGTTGAGCGCAAGCCCGACCACAGTGCCGACCCAGTGAGTTTAGCCAGGGTCCATGCGGCCTTGGGTGAAACAGATGCAGCCCTCGCGTTGTTGCAGCGGGCGTATCGGGAGCGCGATCCGGATGTCACGATCATAAAATACGACCCAGACTTTGCGGGGCTCGCCACCGACCTGCGCTTTCAGCAACTGGTGCAGCGCGTCTCGACGCGAAGCGAACAGGAGTACACAACCAGCCGCTGACAAGATTCTCGGGTCTTGCACTGTTCACGTGATTTCGGTTTCTGCTGAGCGAAAGCGGCAGAAGCTACGGAGGACAGCAATATTCCGAGGAATAGGCTTCTCATGGTGAACACTCTACACGCAGCGGAATGGATTCTGGTCACAATTGACGCTATCAGATGGGATGAGAAGGCGGGTCTCCGACTGGATGCTGTAGGCTCCCAAGTTATCGACGTGCTCGAAGACAGGAGGCAATGAAGAAGATTAGCGCTAAATGTGCGAAACGATCAGCAAGCTGCCTGCAACAGCTATCAGGTCCTCTGCTATTGCCACTGCGAAGTCCGCGAGATGCGCCCGTGACACAAGATCACGCCGGATTCGATAACCCGCAAATGTCCCCACCAGAGCGCCCGCGACGCCGACGATTGCAGCAACTAACAAGTTTCCACCAGTGCTTGTCGCCAGGGCAACACCGCCTAAGCAGCCAAGAACAATCCGTGCGCTCAAGCCGAGAGGTGCAGTCCGTGCTGGAGTTTTAGGCAGCTTGTCCGCGATCAGTTCGACGAGAGCCGACAGCGTAAGGACAACGAGGGTCGCCGGGCGGCCTAGGAACGCGAGCTTAGTTCCTGCAAAATGCAACCAGCCAAGATGGGTAGCCCAGCAGACAACCGCTGGTGCCGTCAGCGAGCGCAGTCCCGTTAAGCAGCCGAGAAGAAAGCAGAGGAGAAGCAATGTCATGACTGGCAACGCACCTTTCGTTGGACGCGAATCCTTAACCTATCAGAAGTCATTCCAACCACTTCCCTCGGTGTCATAAATCAGAACAGCGATCCCGAATGCCCTGATAGCCTATCCTCATGCAGAATCCCGTCAAAGAGCGCATCGTAAAGTTACGAGACGAAATAGCGCAAATTAGCGAAGCGAACCGTCTGTACTTGCAGGGCGGAAAAAAGATGCCCGGCTCAGTAGGGGATCATGAGCGTCGGCTTCAAAGATTGCAGGAAATCTTGGACGAACTGGTGTCGCTGACCGACTGGAAGAAACTCTGAACATGCACCGCCGTCACCCAAATTGGAGTCATTGAGTGTAATGGCGATTTTGCAACAGTTTCTCGGCAGCACAGAGTTCCATGCGGCGCATGAAGCAGCTTTACTTGCGCGACCCCGACGGGTTTGAGCTGTGCTTCCAGTGGGACACGAATCG
>Ga0302326_10001588_pt1 | contig 57299 bp, 53 predicted proteins | sample Palsa_T0_3_FD_202264 | JGI IMG/M metagenome (GOLD analysis project Ga0302326, IMG submission 202264) | Peat permafrost microbial communities from Stordalen Mire near Abisko, Sweden - Palsa_T0_3 | ecosystem: Environmental > Terrestrial > Soil > Palsa > Peat permafrost | place: Sweden: Abisko...
GCGCTGATGGTCGTTGAGCTGGGTCATTACGCTCTGATGCTGGCGCTGCTGCTGGCCGCGGCGCAGGCCTTCTTCGGTCTGGCGGGCCCGGCGCTCGGCCGCGAACGCTGGCTGGCGGTGGTGCCCTCGGCCGCCGCCGGACAGTTCGTGTTCCTGCTGCTGGTCGCCGCGGTGCTCGTCAATGCCTTCGTGCAGGATGATTTTTCGGTGCGCTACGTGGCCGAGAACTCCAACTCGGCGCTGCTGCCGTGGATCCTCGTGCTCTCGGGATGGACCATGGCGGTCGCGGCCCGTCGCGATGTGGCGCTCAAGCCCGGGCAGACCGTGCAGCTGTCGGACTACCGCTTCCGCTATGACGGCGTGCAGGGCATAGAGGGATCGAATTACGAGGGGGTTCGCGGTACGGTCAGCGTGACCCGTGATGGCAAGCCGGTCACCGTGTTGCATCCGCAGAAGCGCCGCTACTGGGTGCAGGGTTCGGTGCAGACCACGGCCGCTATCGCGCCAACGCTGCAGCGCGATCTGTTGGCCTCGCTCGGGGATGATGTCGGTGACGGCGCCTACAGTCTGCGACTGCAGTACCGGCCGCTGATCCGTTCGATCTGGCTTTGGGCGCTGATCATGGCCATCGCCGGCGCCTTGAGCCCGGCGGTGCAGCCGCAGGCTCTGGCCCGCGAACCAGGCGGCGCACGTTGAATCGTTTCGTGCTGCCCCTGGCCGGCTTTGCGCTGCTGCTGGTGGTGTTGATCGCCGGTCTGCGTCATGCGCCCGACAAGGGCATCATCGTCTCGCCGCTGCTGGGCAAGCCGGCGCCGCAATTCAGCCTGCCGAGTTTGCTCGACGAGGCCAGTCCGCTGCAGGCGCAGACGCTGCGCGGACACTGGTCGCTGGTCAACGTCTGGGGCACGTGGTGCCAGGAATGTCGCGCCGAGCATCAGACGCTGCTGAAGATCAAGCAGCAGGGCAAGGTGCCGATCTTCGGTATCGACTGGAAGGACGACGATGCCCAGGCACGCGCCTGGCTCGCCGAGCTCGGCAATCCCTATGAGCGCGTCGGGGCCGACCGTGAAGGCCGCGTGGCCATCGACTGGGGTGTCTACGGCGCGCCCGAGAGCTTCCTGGTCAATCCGAACGGGACCGTGGTCTACAAGCACGTCGGCGCCCTGACCCCGCAGATCTGGCAGCAGGAATTTCTGCCCCGCCTGCTATGAACGCGGGTGCGCTGTGCGTCTTCGCGCTGCTGCTGTATGCGCCGCTGGTGCTTGCCGGCCGTAGCGATGAGCAGATCCGTGATCAGATGGTCGCGCGCTACGGGGCATTTTGTTTCGGTCCCGCATGAGCTGGCGCAATGCCTGGCTTTGGAGCGCCCCGGCGGCGCTGATGCTGATCGGTCTGGCTGTGGCCGTGCACGTGCTGCGCGACCGGGGGGGCCGGCTTGGCCAGGACGAGACCGACGCGGACGACGGCTCGCTTGACCTATGACGCTGTTCATCGCTGCCGCACTGCTGCTGAGTCTTCTGGCCGGTGCCTTCGTGGCGCGGCCACTGCTGCGCCTCAAAACCGGTGTCCCGCGCGCTGGCTGGGCCGCGGCGCTGGCCGTGCTGGCAGTGCTGGGCGCCGGCGCGGGCCTGTACGGCTGGCTCGGAGATCGCCGCTGGGCCAGCGGCGGTGCCCTAGGTGCGGCGGATCGGACCATCCCGAGGCTGGCGCGCCATCTCGAGCGCGAGCCGCAGGATCTTGGCGGCTGGCTCTCGCTCGGGCGGGCCTACGTTGCGCTCGGCAACTACTCGCTGGCGCTGCGCTGCTTTCAGCGCGCCAATCGCCTGAGCAACGGCGGCAATGCCGCCGCGCTCGCGGACATGGCCGAGGCGATGCTGCTCGACGGGGATAGCGCCCAGACGGCCCAGGCCCAGGAGTTGCTCGAGCGGGCACTGCGGCTCGATCCGAGCTCGCCCAAGGCGCTGTTCTACAGCGCCGTCATCACCTACCAGCAGGGCAATCTGCCGTTGGCGCGTGAGCGCTTCGCGGCCATGCTCAAACTGCCGCCGCCGGAGAACGTGCGCATCGCGCTGCAGCGTCAGATCGATGACATCGATGCGCAGCTGCACGGCCAGGGGGCGGGGGAGGTGGCGCAACCTACGCAGTCGAAGTTCGATCCGGCCACCGCCATTCACTTGCACGTCACTCTTAGCCCCGCGCTGTCGCAGAAGGTGCCCACCGACGCATCGCTGTTCATATTCGTGCGCTCGCCGAACGGCGGGGCGCCGCTGGCAGCCAAGCGCAGCGCCGTGCGACTGCCGCAGGATGTGGACCTCTCGGCCGCCGACGCCATGGTGGCCGGCCGCGCCGTGCAGCCGGGGCAGAGTGTCTCGGTGGTGGCGCGTATCTCCGCCTCGGGCAGTGCGCTGGCCCAGAGCGGTGATCTGTACGGGGAGATCCGCTACGTGGCCGGCAAGAGCGGTGCGCAAGCGCTGCAGATTGATAAACTAAATCCCTGAATCCACCTTAGGAACACAAGCCATGGGCAGCGGAGCACTGCAGCGGCGACTGCGGGCCGGTGAATTTGCCATCACGGCGGAAATTACCCCGCCGCTGTCGGCCGATCCCCAGGAGCTCATGGACCGGGCGCTGCCGCTGCGCGGCCATGCCGATGCCGTCAATGTCACGGATGGGGCCAGCGCGCGCGCGCACCTGGATACGCTGACGGCGGCGGCATTGCTGGCGCGCAGCGGCTTGGAGCCGGTACTGCAGCTGACCTGTCGTGACCGCAATCGCATCGCGCTGCAGAGCCTGCTGCTCGGGGCGGCCGCCCAAGGCCTGCACAACCTGCTCGCCCTGCGGGGCGATGATCCCAGCGCCGGGGATCAGCCCGATGCCAAAGCCGTGTTCGACCTGGATGCCACCGCACTGCTGCGCACGGCCGCAGCGCTGCGCGATCGCCACGAGTTGCCCAACGGCCGCGCGGTGACGGGGCAGATCGATTTCTTCCTGGGCGCGGCCGATACCCCGATTGATCCGGCCGCGGACTGGCAGCCGACTTCGCTGCTGCGCAAACTCGATGCCGGCGCACAATTCGTGCAGACGCAATTCTGCATGGACGCCGCGGTGCTGCGCCGCTACGTCGCGCGCCTGGCCGATCATGGCATCCCGCAACGCGCCTATCTGCTGATCGGACTGGCGCCGCTGGCCTCGGCACGCTCGGCGCGCTGGATCCGGGATCGGCTTTTCGGCTCGATCATCCCCGAGCCGCTGATTGAGCGACTCGAGTCGGCGCGCGATCCGAAGCTCGAGGGGCGTCGCATCTGCGTCGAGTTGATGCACGAGTACAAGGACATCGCGGGTGTCGCCGGCGTGCATCTGATGGCGCCGCTGAACGAGGCGGCGGTGCCGGCAGCGATTGCCGAGTTCCGCGGCTTGGCCGTGGTCGGCTGAGGGTGGCGGGGCGGTGATGCGCATTGCGGCCCAGCCGGCGGCGCCCGATAATCGCGGTCCCCTCACGATCCGTTAAGGAGTCGACATGAAGCGCTTGACAGCACTGTTGCTGATGTTGAGCTGCGCCGGAGTGAGCCTGGCGGCACTGAAGCCGGGCGATAAGGCTCCGGATTTCAGCACCCAAGCTTCACTGGCCGGCAAGGCATTCGACTTTTCGCTCGCTGCCGCGCTCAAGAAAGGGCCGGTGGTGCTGTATTTCTACCCGGCGGCGTTTACGCCCGGTTGTACGGTCGAAGCGCATGATTTTGCGGATGCCACCGCCGATTTCCAGGCCCTCGGCGCCACTGTGATCGGTGTCTCGCACGACAAGATCGATACGCTCAACAAGTTCTCGGTCACCGAATGCCGCAACAAGTTCGCTGTCGCCGCTGATCCGGATCAGCACATCATGAAATCCTATGATGCCGTGCTGACAAAAAATCCGCTGTATGCCGACCGTACCTCGTATGTCATCTCTCCGGACGGCAAGATTCTCTACAGCTATACCGATCTGAATCCGGACCAGCACGTGGCCAATACGCTGGCCGCAGTCAAGCAATGGCAGGCCGGGCACGCGCATTGATCGTTTTAGGCGCGCTGTGGCTCAGCGCGTGGCTCTCACCGCTCGCCGGCGCGCAGACTGCGAGCGCGCCCGCGGCCGGCCAGATTGAAGAGATCGACATCATCGGTGAGCGGCCCGGCCCGAGGCTGTGGAAGGTCACGCGTGGCGATCACGTGCTCTGGGTGCTCGGTACGCTGAGTCATCTGCCCCGAAAGATGGTCTGGCGCTCGAGCGAGGTCGAGGCGGCGCTCAGTCAATCGCAGCAGGTGCTGGCCAGCGGTCCGTCGGTATCGGCCGACATCGGGCCGATTGCGATGATCAGACTGTATTTCCAGTGGCGCAGCACGCAGAAGAATCCGAGCCGAACCATGCTCAAGGACTGGCTGCCCGCGCCGCTGTACGCACGCTTCGAGGCGCTCAAGGCGCGTTTCGATCCGAACGATGCGCGCATCGAGGAACTGCGGCCGGCGTTTGCGGCCTACCGCCTGTATGAGCAGGCGGTGGATGTGGCCGGACTGACCGGGCGAGATGAAGCGGAGAAAACCGTGCTCAAACTCGCCGCCAAGCGCCACGTGCCGGTGCACCGTGCGGTGCTGGCCGTGGACGATCCGTCCGGCGCGCTCAAGGAGGTCAGTGCGCTGCCACCCAGCGTGGAGGTCAGCTGCCTGGAGACCACCGTCACGCGGCTGGAGACCGACCTGCCCCGCATGCAGGAGCGCGCCAAGGCGTGGGCGGTCGGGGATGTCGATCGGCTGCGGCAGTTGAACTTTCCGGACCAGCGTGAGGTCTGCATGAGCGCGCTGTCGAACGCACCGCGGATCAAGGCGCTGTTCGAACGCGCCAGCGCTGGCTGGGACAGCGCCGCGGAAGCGGCGCTGGCGGCGGATAAGGTCAGTTTTGCAATGCGTCCGATCTACGAGCTGCTGGCCGCGGATGGACCTCTGGCGAAGTTTCGCGCTGAAGGCGATACGGTCGAGGGACCCTAGCCTTCAGCGCGAATGCGTCGTGCGATCAGCGCCGGTGCCAGCCGGCAAAACCGTGGCGGTAACCGAAGTACGGGTGGCCGTAACCCCAGAAGCGCGGGCCGTAGTAAGCCGGACCGTACCAGGGCATTCCGGCGTAGAAGCGCGGCGCAATCGGCAGGCCCACCGCCACCGGTGGCCCATAGACCGGAGCGGGCAGGCCGACCCCGACGTAGACGCCCGCGGCCTGAGCGCTGGGCGCGTAAAAGCTCGCCGCTGCGCCGATCGACAGTGCGAGAACCAGAGCGGTGATATAACGCATGACGGCTGACTCCTCGAGTGATCGAAATATGACTACCTGCAATACCCCAAACGATGCAGCCGGCAAAACGTTGACCGGCACGATGCGATGGGTACGCGTGCCCGGGCGCAGCTGCCCTTGAATCCCCCGGGTACGCACGTGTCGGCTGCCATCGGCTTTCGCGAATTCGTGGTGCTGGCCGCGGCGATGATGTCGACGCAGGCCATTGCCGTGGATGCCATGCTGCCTGCGCTACCCACCATCGTGCGCGAATTGCACGTGGCCAACGCCAATCGCGGTCAGTGGATCGTCACCGCCTACATCGTCGGGGTCGGACTGGGTCAGCTGTTCTGGGGTCTGATGTCCGATCGCTTCGGCAGGCGGCCGGTGCTGCTGTGCGGCCTGGGACTGTACGCACTGGCGGCAGTGCTGTGCGGATTGACCGACAGCTTCGCGGCCTTGCTGGGCTGGCGTCTGGTGCACGGCCTGGCCGCCGCCAGTGTCGTGGTCACGCGCTCGGTCATTCGCGATTTGTATTCCGGCCGGCCCATGGCCCGCGTCATGTCGCTGACCTTCGTGGTGTTCCTGATGGTGCCCATCATTGCGCCGAGCCTGGGACAGTTGATTCTGTTGTGGGCGCCATGGCGCTATATTTTCATCGTCTTCGGCATCTTCGCCTCAAGTGTCGGGGTGTGGGCGCTGCTGCGCTTGCCCGAAACACTGCATCCGGAATTCCGAATGACATTAACGCGCAGCCATGTCGTGCATGCGGTGCGCCTGGTGCTCGGCAACCGCACTTCGCTGTATTACACGCTGGCCGTGACCGTCATGTTTGGTTCGCTGCTGGCCTATGTGGGCATGGTGCAGCAGATCTTCGCCGCGGTGTTTCACCGTGCCAGCCTGATGCCGACCATGTTCGCGCTGTGCGCGATATTCATGGGGCTGGCGTCGCTGCTGAATTCCAGAATCGTCGAACGGCTGGGCATGCGTCGTATTTCGCACGCGGCGCTGCTGCTGTACATTGCCGTGGCGCTGGCGCACCTGGTGGTGGTGGTGATGGGCCTGGAGCAGCTGTGGACATTCGTCGCGCTGCAGTCGGCGACCATGGCCTGCTTCAGCCTGGCGGTATCGAATTTCGGCGCCATGGCCATGGAACCGCTCGGCGCGATCGCCGGAGTCGGCGCCTCGGTGCAGGGTTTCGTCACGACCTTCGGTGGCGCGCTGGTCGGCGCCGCCATCGGCCACAAATTCAACGATTCGACGCTACCGCTGACCGGCGGCGCGCTCGGCAGCGGCCTGCTGAGTCTGCTGTGCGTGCTGCTGGCGGAAAAATGGCGTCTGTTCAGACCCCATCATGTCGGCAGCGATGCGCCGGTGAACGATGAGGCCAAATTCGAGCAGCTCGGGATGCATTAATGGTTCTGTCAGGAGATCTCGCGTGCGAATGAATCGACGGCTCGCGCTTAACATCGGATTCCTTGCAGCGATCGCGGCATGCGCCGCGCTCGTCCAGGCTCGGGCGCCCATGGTCAGAACACAGGCGCCCGGCTACTACCGTCTCATGCTCGGGGATTTTGAAGTCACGGCACTGCTGGATGGCACCCTCATGCTTCCGGCCGCGACACTTCTGAGCAATACACCAAAGGCGCAGGTCAATCGGTATCTGGCGCGCGCGGCGCTGACGGATCCGGTTGAAACCTCGGTCAACGCGTTTCTGATCAATACCGGCTCCAAGCTGGTATTGATCGACACCGGATTGGGCAGCTTCATGGGATCGGGAACCGGTCATCTGCTCGAAAACCTCAAGGCCTCAGGTTACCTGCCCGAGCAGGTCGATGAGATCTACATCACGCATATGCACCCTGATCACATCGGCGGCCTGGCGGACAACGGCACGGCGGCGTTCCCGAACGCGCTCGTGCGCGCCAGCCGATTGGAGGCGGACTACTGGCTCGACCCGGACAAGCTCGCGGCAGCCCCGGCCGAGGCCAAGGAAGGCTTCCAACACGCGCAGCAGTCGATTGATCCATACGGCAAGGCGGGGAAATTCAGTCCCTTCGAGGACGGTGCGACGCTGCTCCCCGGTATTCGGGCGATCGCCACGCACGGTCATTCGCCGGGCCATACCTCGTACTTGATCGAAAGCCGGGGCGAGAAGATGCTGGTGCTGGGTGATCTAGTGCACGTGGCCGCGGTGCAGTTTCCGCACCCTTCGGCCACCATGCAATTTGATCAGGACAGCCACGCTGCCTTGGCGCAGCGCCTGAAGGTCTATCACGATGCGGCCGAAGGCGGCTATTGGGTCGCCGCCGCGCACGTGTCATTTCCCGGAATCGGCCACCTGCGGGCACAGGGCGACGGCTATGTCTGGCTGCCGGCGAACTACGGCATTGCGCACTGAATGCGCTGCGCCTGGGCGCTGAGCGCGGATCGCAGCGCCCGGCGAAACCGACTCGCGCCGCCCATGGACGGATGCCGCAAGGGGCTCGCCTGCCGGCCGATCTGCAGCAGTGCGCCTTCGGCCTGACGGCCCACGGCAAACACTCTGGCGCCAGGATAAAGATTCAGCAATGCCAGCAGCACCGGCAATCCCTGCGCGCGCTCGGCCGAGGTTGGCGTGCGGTTGGAAAGCAATTCTCCGGCGCTGTGCGGGTGCCAGGGGAAGGCGTTCCATAGAATCGTGCTGTCGGCGATGCCGAGGGCAGCGAGCGTGGACCACACGGTCGTGGCGGAGGGCTCGCTCCAGGGAATATGGCGTGTGGACAAACGCCGGCGATGCGCCTGGAGGCGTGGAATCGCGCCCTCGGCGATCAGCCGCTCGCTGGTGAATGGTATGCCGGTGATGCGACAGCCCTGGTAGCCCGAGGCCTCCCCGATCAGCAGATGCGAGGGTTGTATACTCAGGTGGGCCGCCAATCGCCGGCAACGCGCCTCGGGGCCATTGCCGGCCAGATCGTCGCATGCGCTGCGATCGCCCCAGGGATTGAATACATGGTCCGCGCGATGGCTCTTGAGCAGGCGAAAAAAATCAGCTTGCGGGCGGCGCGGGCTCATGACGGATCGATCGGCATGGGGGACGGGTGGGGGCGGTGATCATTGTACGGCAGGTGTTGTCGTGAGCCGCTATGTGCTGGCGCTCGATCAGGGCACGACCAGTTCGCGCTCCATTCTGTTCGATGCCAGCGGCTGTCCGGTCGCGATCGCGCAACGCGAATTGACCCAGCGATTTCCGCAACCCGGCTGGGTTGAGCACGATGCCCAGGAGATCTGGGCGACGCAGCGGGCCACCGTAGAAGACGTGCTGGCGCGGGCGAGTGCGACTGCCGCCGATATCGCGGCGATCGGGGTCACGAATCAGCGAGAGACCTGTCTGCTGTGGGAGCGCGCCACAGGTCTGCCCGTGGCGCCGGCCATCGTCTGGCAGGACCGACGCACAGCCGAGGAGTGTGAACGCCTCAGGACACTCGGTCACGAACCCGAGGTCGTGCGTCGAACCGGCCTGCGCCTGGATCCGTATTTCTCCGCGACCAAGCTGGGCTGGCTGCTCGAGCACGTACCACGGGCACGAGAGCGCGCCGAACGCGGCGAATTGGCCTTCGGCACCATTGACAGCTGGCTGATCTTCAATCTGACCGGCCGCCGCGCACATGTCACCGATGTGACCAACGCCAGCCGCACGCTGCTGCTGGATCTGGAATCGGCGTTGTGGTCCGAGCCCATGCTGAGCCTGTTCAACGTTCCGCGTGCCTGCCTGCCAAGCGTGATCGCCTCCTCGCTGCGGCCGCGGGAGGCGCCGCAGGCCGAGCTTGGGGGCCGGCGTGTGCCGATCACGGGCATCATCGGCGATCAACAGGCGGCGCTGTTCGGCCAAGCCTGTTTTGCGCGCGGGACCGCCAAGAATACCTACGGCACCGGCTGCTTCGTGCTGATGAACACCGGCTGCGCGCCGACATACTCCAAACATCGCCTGATCTCGACCATCGCCTGGGATCGCGGACGACGCAACTACGCGCTCGAAGGCAGCGTGTTCGTGGCCGGCGCGGTGGTGCAGTGGTTGCGCGATGGGCTCGGGCTCATCGCCTCGGCCCAGGAGGTGGAGGCACTTGCCGCCAGTGTGCCGGATAGCGATGGGGTGCACTGTGTGCCGGCTTTCACGGGGCTGGGTGCGCCCTACTGGGATCCTGGCGCGCGCGGGGCGATCGTCGGTCTGACCCGAGGCATCACGCGGGCGCATCTGGCGCGCGCGGCGCTCGAAGCGATTGCATTCCAGAGCAGCGACGTGCTGCGCGCCATGCAAGCCGATGCGGAACAGGCGCTGATCGAGCTGCGTGTGGACGGGGGCGCCAGCGCCAACAATCTGCTGATGCAGTTCCAGGCGGACCTGCTCGGCGTTCCGGTCGTGCGACCGGTGGTGACCGAGACCACGGCGCTCGGTGCGGCGTATATGGCCGGTCTGGGTGCCGGGTATTGGGGATCTGAGGCCGATGTGGCCGCCAACTGGCGGGTCGATCGGCGATTCGAACCGACGCGCAGCCGCGACTGGGCGCAGCAAAGGCTCGACAGTTGGTCGCAGGCGGTGCAGCGGGTGCTGTGAGCCCTGGGCGTGGATCACGCCCAACCGCCGATTAAATCATTGCGCGCTACGGCTGACACCTGTCAACTGTTACAGTGACGGCGCATCGAGCCAGCCACTAAGAAGAGGAGGCCATGCGTGTCATCTGCGGTGCGCCATCGGGTCTCCCGGCTGGATTTGTCGGGCGGGTCGCCCATTATCGGCACCGGGTGTTCGTCGAGCAGCTCGGCTGGCCACTGCACGCCCAGGACGGGTTCGAAAGCGACCAGTTTGATCGAACCGACACGGTGTACGTGGCGGTCGAAGACGAGCTGGGCCGCATCGCCGGCTGCGCGCGACTGCTGCCCACCACGCAGCCGTATCTGCTGGCCGAGGTTTTTCCCCAATTGCTGAATGGCTCGCCTGTGCCGCGCGATTCCGGTGTCTGGGAGCTGTCCCGATTCGCGGCGGTGGATTTCAATCAGCCCGCCGCGACCCCGCTGGCACAGTTCTCGAGCTCGGCGACGGCGTTGCTGATGCGTGAGGCCATGATCTGCGCGGCCTCGCGCGGCGCCGCTCGGCTCATCACCGTCTCGCCGATGGGCATCGAGCGGCTGATTCGACGCCTGGGCATTCGCGCGCACCGGGCTGGGCCGCCCATGAGTATCGGCGGGCACGCCATCTTCGCCTGCTGGATCGAATTGGCGGGAGTCCTGGACGCCTAGGCTCCGGATTCAACGGTCGCGGCCGGCAGGGCCGCCGGCTGTTCGACGCGACGACTGATGAGATACATCATGGCCAGCGAAATCAACGTCGTCGCGACCAGCAGATACCCGAGCACGTCGAAACGCTCCAGCGCACCGCTGGGATGTTGAATCACGATCAGGCCAGCCACGGTGGCCGCGATGCCACCGGAGAACTGCTGGATCGAGGCGCTGATCGACATGTAGGAGCCCCGATCCAGGGGATTCGGGATCGCCGAGATCAGCGCACTCGAGGAAATCATGCGCGAGGAGACGCCGATGAACAGCAGCACGTTCACCAGCACGACGACGGCCAGGGGCGTGATGCCCAGGTGCGTGTAGATGGTCACCATGATGATGGTTGCCGCGCAGCCAAATGCGAAGACTATGAATTTTCCCACGGCATCGCTGATCCGGCCGATGAGCGGGCCGGCAATCATGGCGCCCACGCCGGTGACCATGTAGATCAGCGGCAGGCGATCGATCGGGATGCCCAGGTTGTGCACCGTGAAGGGGCTCATGAACGGCATGAGCATGAAGCCGCCGACGGTCAGCAGTCCCGTGGTCGCGAAGCCCTGCAGATAGCGCGGGTTCGAGACCGTATGCACGAAGTGGTGCAGCGGACTGTGATCCGGGCGCAGTTTCAGATGCGCATTGATCGGGCGCATCTTGATCACGATTACGAAACCGACCGCGAGACTGCTCGCCACGATCAGCAGGAACGGCGCGTTCCAGCCCCAATGATTGGAAAGATATAGTCCCAGCGGTATGCCGAGCACCTGGCTGCTCGCGAACGCGGTCTGCACGACCCCCATGACGCGGCCGCGTTGGCGGTATTCAAACAAGTCGGTGGTGATGGCGAACACAATCGAGCCGATTACCCCGCCGAACAGCCCGGTGATCAGGCGTGCGAACAGCAGGAAATGGTAACTGTGAGCCAGCGCGCACAGTAACGTGCCGAGCACGAAGCCCACATAGAAGAACAGCAGCAGCTTCTTGCGATCGAAACGGTCGGTAAAGCCGGCCGCCAGCAGTCCCGACAGGCCGGCGCTGAAGGCATAGGTGGACACCAGCAGTCCGAATTGCGCCGGCGTGATCTTGAGCGCCGGGATGATCAGCGCGCCCAAGGGCGCGAGAATCATGAAATCCAGGATGATCGTGAACTGCAGGAACGCGATCAGAGCGATGATGAGCTTCTGATAGCTCGAGAAGCCCGCAGCAGCGGGCTCAACGGCGGGCGATGGGTTCATCTTGAATCAGGTCCCCGGTCACTTGCCGCGAATGTCGGCGATGGCGCGCCGCAGGATCTCGAGCACACGCCGCTTCTCCTCGATCGAAGCGTGCAGCTTTTCAAGCAGCGCCGCCTTGAATTCGTGCTTGAGCTCATGAAACTGAGCCTTGATCTGGCGCCATTCCAGCTTCTCCTGATCGCGGGCGCTGCCACCCCATTCCTCTCCGGTGACTTCCTCTTCGACGTATTGGCGCTGAAACTGGGCCATCTTCTGACCCAGGCGCGCCAACTGCGCGATCAATTCATCGGCGGTCGCACGATGCGCGGCCAGATACTCGGCGCCGGCCTCGGTGAGCCGGAAGCGGCGCTTGCTGCCTTCGACTTCCGACACCGCCAGTCCGGTCTCCTCCAGATAAGTCAGCGCCGGATAGACCACCCCGGGGCTCGGGGTGTACAGACCGCTCGAATGCTCCTGCAGGGATTTGATGATCTCGTAGCCATGGCGCGGACTCTGACTGAGCAGCGCGAGGATGATGAGCTGCAGGTCATCGGCCGACAGCATCTTGGCCGCCCGCAGCCCGGGCCCGTGCAGATAACCTTCGCGCAAAGCGCCCAGGATTCGATGCCGATGCCGGTGACCAAAGTGACCTGCATCGCGGCCAAATGCAGCTTGGGGATGAAAACGTCTCATGGTAAGGGTCCTGTCGTGAACTATATCGATAATACTATCGTAAGATATATCGAAAAACAATAGGCGGGCGTCTGCAACGGCGGTCCGGTACCCCACGTGGCTTTTTTTTCGAAATCCCAGTGTTATTACAGATGTTATTACGCTCGATTTTTTCCCCAAGGGCACCAGGGCCGCGCTCAGCCCTGGCATGAAGCGGCACATGAGCTAAGCGCTGCTCCGCGGGAGCGGGTTCCCCGTACGCAGCCGCTGGTGTGCGGTTAAATGTCGCCCATGGCATTGAGCGCGACGGTGTACGTCTTCACGGTGCGGCTGGCGGACGCCGACCGCGGCGTGTACGAGACCCTGACACTGCGCATGGCCCGTCACCCTTCCGAGAGCGCGGAATACCTGCTGACACGCTTGTTGGCCTATTGCCTCGAGTATGCCGAGGGCATCGTGTTCTCCAAGGGCCTGTCCGATCCCGATGAGCCGGCGATCGCGGTGCGCGATCTGACCGGCTCGCTCAAGACCTGGATCGACATCGGCGCCCCGGAGGCGGCGCGAATCCACAAGGCCAGCAAGGCGGCTCAACGCGTGGTGATCTACGCGCACCGTGAGGTTGAGTCGTGGCTCGCGCGCCTGCGCGGCGAGCGCATTCACCGAGCCGAATCCCTCGAGATCGTAGTCATCGAGCGCGCATTACTGGCCGCGCTGGTGACGCGCCTGGAGCGCCGCATGGAATTTGATCTCTCGGTCTCCGAGCGAACGCTGTACCTGTCTTTGGGAGAACAGACGCTCTCGGGCGCGATTGAGGCGCGGACGCTCGCGGACGGTTGATGGCATGCTCACTCGAGCGCCTGAATGCATCGCGATACCAATGACGGACCCTGGAAGACCAGGCCGGTATAAAGTTGGATCAGATCGGCGCCGGCTTCGCGCATGGCCAGAGCGGCGCGCGGGGAATTGATGCCGCCGACACCGATGATCGGGAAATCCGGGCCAAGCCGCGCTCGCAGGTCGGCGACGCTTCGCACGGCAAGAGGCCACAAGGGCGCGCCGGAAAAGCCGCCGGGCTGCGCCGCCGCCCCTGTGCGAGCACCCACACGGCTCAGCGTCGTGTTGGTCGCGATTACGCCGTCCATGGGCAGCTGCTTCAACAGGCTGGCGATGTCGCTCAACTCGGCCACTGACACGTCCGGGGAGATCTTCACGAGCAGCGGCAGTGTGCGAGCCGTGACCGGGCTGCTTCGCGCCCGTTCCTCCAGCAAGGCGGTGAGCAGCGGTTCCAGTCGTTCGCGCGTCTGCAGCTCGCGCAGGCCCGAAGTATTGGGTGAGGAGACATTCACGGCCACGTAGTCGGCGACGCCGCGCACCGTGCGCCAGCAGCTCACGTAATCGTCGATCGCGCGGGTGATCGGCGTGTCTGCATTCTTGCCAATATTGATGCCGACGAGGCCCTGATATCGCCTACGGCGCACTCGAGCGGCGACCGCCGCTGCGCCGTCGTTGGGAAAGCCCAGGCGATTGATCAGCGCACCGGCCGAGGGCAGCCGAAAAACACGTGGTCGCGACTGACCGGCCTGGGGGCGCGGTGTCACGGTGCCGACTTCGATGAAGCCGAATCCCAGACTGGCCAACCCGTCCAGCGCAATCGCGTTCTTGTCAAAGCCGGCCGCGAGACCGACACGGTTCGGAAAACGCAAACCCATGCATTGGATCGGCGCGGCCGAGGGCAGTCTTCGCACACGCCGACCGGCCACACGCAGCGCCTCGAGCACGAGTCCATGCGCGCGCTCGGGATCGAGTGCAAACAATGCCGTGCGAATGGCGGAGTACCACATGGACCGTCAGTGTCGTGCGCTTCAACGCATGTGGGATGCGGGCGTCCGTTGTCGCCATGTCATCGCGTGAACGGTGACCAGAACCGGTCCCAGCACCCATCCCCGCTGCAAGCAGGCCATGCGCAATTCGCCCAGCGCCAGGTATGCGGTGCGGCGCACCAGGTCTCGGGCACGCATCTTTAGAGTGTCGTGTCGACGCCCTGAATGTTGTGATGACACGCGACGGATGTGTCCGGGGCAGTATAGCAAGTCACCTGAGGCCGGACCGCATAACGAACGGGAACTATAATGCCCTGGTGCGGCGGGCGACGCTGCGCGGTCGCGAACAACGATGGCAACGGTTTCTTTGCGGAACGACAGGAGAGATCCTTGCGCAAGAGGATCATTGCGAACAAATGGCTCGTTGGATCATTGATTGTTGCGATCGTATTGGTGTTCGCCCTGACGCGTCGCGGCCGCTGGCATAGCTCCGCTGCGCCAGCGCGAGTCGCGATACCGAGCGAGGCGGCTGCGATCGTCGCGCAACGTACAAATGCCCCGAAACCCCCGAAACCCCCGAAACCCCTGGTCGATGACAGCGGCACGGTGGAGATCTGCGGCGTCGGCAAGGTGCCGATCGATTCCGGCGATCCGCTCGCCCTGAATCAACGCGTCGGCGCCTTGACCAAGGGGGCCGGAGCGCGCTGGTTGTCGGCGCTGCAGGACAGCAGTGATCTGCGCGCCCGGGTGGCAGGGCTGCTGCTGGAAGGTCGAATGACGGGCGATGAACCGATGCAACCGGCCAGCGAACAAACGCGCGATGCCTTGGTTCAGCTTGCTGTGGGCGCGGGCGATCCGGCCGTCTATGCCATGGCCGTATCGATATGCCGCGCCGACCAGGGTGCGCCGGCCGATGGGACCTGCCAGCAGATATCACTGCGCCGGTGGGCGCAGCTGGACCCGGACAACGCCGTGCCGTGGCTATTGCTCGCCGGGCAGGCGCGTGAACGGCAGGATAGGGCCGCCGAGGCGGATGCGTTCAGCCAGGCAGCCCTGGCCCATAAGGTCGACTCCTACAACTACTCCCTGTATGCCTTCTCCGAATCGGAAATGCCGAACGATGTGACGCCACTGGAACGGTTTTATCTGTCCGTCGAACTCGTAGGCCATGAGTCAGCGATGCAGGCACCTCAATACTCGATTGCGTCCAGGCACTGCTCGGCGGATGCTCTGCAAGACGCGGATGTTCGACAGCAGTGCAACGCCCTGGCCGAACTATTGGTCACGCGCGGCACGACAATGCTGGATCTGGGTGCAGGCACCCACATTGGAGCGCTCGCCGGCTGGTCGGCGCAGCGGGTCAACGCCCTTACCCAGAAAAAGATGGCCTTGATGCAGGCGCTCATGCAGGAAACGCCGAGCGCCAATGAGGAGATGTGGACCTGCGACGGCGTGCGCCGCGGCAATGCCTACATGAGCCAAATGGCGCAGTCGGGGGAGCTCGGGGCGGCACGCGATGCGCTCGACCGTAGCGGTGAAACGGTGCCGGCGTTGGCTCAGAAGCAGCAGGATTTCATCGACAAGCTTATTCGCGACGCCTCTGAGCGGCAGCAACAGGAACCCTCCGAACCGGCGCAGTGAGGCGCAGAAGCAGCGGTGCCGCGTAAGCATGGTACCTTTGTTCGCATGCAGGCTGTTCCCAGGCCGTACCATGCGCTGCCTCTGATTGCGCTCTGCGCGCTGGTGCCGGCGCCAGTGAGCACAGTGCGCGCGCAGAGCGCGGATCAAATCCCGGACATCCCGCGCGCGCAACCCGTGCCGCACGCGCAGCGCGGCATCCAGGCGGCCAGCACGGATCAGACGCACACTGCTGCGGCAACTGCCAAGGTCGCACAACTGTGCAAGCCCAGTGTCACCGACGAGGTGATCGTGGCTACGGCCGAACAGCGCAAGCAGGCTGGCGATATCGCGATCCCTCCGCTCACCGATGCGGTCAATGGCTTTGCGTGGCCGGATACGGAACTGGGGGTCATCAAGAGCGCGGGCGGCTACGCCTTCTTTGGCAGCGACGGCGCCTACCACGCGCGTCATGTCTGGCAGGACAGGATCGTGGGCAACAATAAATATGGCTCCATCACGCGCACGCTCGGGACGCTCGACAATCCGCTCGGCGCCGAGCCTCCGATCGACGTCACCATCCATCCGAACCCCGATCCAGCCGTCAATCCCTTCTACGCCAGTTACGACTACATGGGCGGCGGTCCGGTCCTCAGGGTGCCCGCGGGCAGCCCCGGCGCCGGCGAGCTTCTCATGGTCTACCATGCGGAGATCCCAACCGTGACGACCCAGAGTTTCGACTCCGTGCTGGCGCTGGCCACCTCGAGCGACGAAGGCATGAGCTGGACAGACCTCGGAGAAATCCTTCGCACCAATCAGGCATATCGCACCGACATGGACGGCTATGATATCGGCGACTCCAATCTGCTGCCCTCCCCGGACGGCAAGTATTTCTATATCTATTTCGCCGACTGGCTGGCCAACGGCACCACCCATTGGGGTAGCACGATCAACTTCATTTCTCTGGCCCGCGCTCCGATCGATTCGGTTCTCGCGGCCGCCTTCGACCCGCAGCATCCGCACGCCCTCGGGTTTGAGAAACTCTATGACGGATGGAACATCGAACAAGGTCTGGGCGGCTATTCACGCGATCTCGGCCCCGATGCCGCCTACTGGGGTCCGATGCGCGTGGCGTGGAATGTCGATTTACTTCGCTATCAGGCGTTCATCAACAACGGCAATCTCATCGCCTATGCCGAGTCTGCCGATGGTCTGAGCTGGTCGGTTTCCACGGTACTCAAGAACTTCAGCAACGACCCTAACCATCCCGGCTTCTATGTCACGCCCATTGGACTCGGCGATGATCCCCACGTCCTGGGCAGGCAGTTCTACATCATGTACACCTACTACCCCAACAACGGCCAGGGTTGGGGTAGCGCATCGGTGCGTCGCTTCACTGTTGCATGTCAGTAGCGATGAGGCGTTGCTCACTACGAGGGCTTGGACTATGAAACTGCGCTACAAGATCCTGGGCGTCATCGTCTTGATCGTGGCGGTCGGGCTGCTGTCGCTGGGATTGACTTTGAGCCATGACTCGGCTTGCGGCCCGTCGCCGGCAGTGCCCGCGAACGTGAAACTCATGAAGGCTATCGATTATCGCTGCTATGGCTCACCCGATGTGCTTCGATTCGAGGACATCGAAAGGCCGACCGCGGCGGACAATGAGATCCTGGTAAAAGTTCACGCTGCATCCGTCAATCCACTGGACTGGCACTACATGCGAGGCACGCCGTACATCGTGCGGCTGTCGTCCGGTCTGGGCGCTCCGAAGCAACCACAGCTCGGCGCCGACTTTGCCGGAACGGTCGATTCCGTCGGCAAGAACGTCACGCGATTCAAGCCGGGTGACGAGGTGTTCGGTGCCGCAGGCGGCGCCTTCGCCGAGTATGTGACGGTTGCCGAAGACGGCGCACTCGCGCTTAAGCCGAGCAATCTGAGCTTTGAGCAGGCGGCCTCGATACCCGTGGCCGCGCTCACTGCATTGCAGGCACTTCGCGACAAAGGTCGGATCGCACCAGGTCAGAAGGTGTTGATCAATGGCGCGTCGGGCGGCGTGGGCACGTTTGCGGTGCAGATCGCCAAGTCATTCGGCGCAGAGGTGACCGGTGTATGCAGTACCAGAAATGTGGCCATGGTCCGATCCATCGGCGCGGATCACGTGATTGACTACACGCAGGAGGATTTCACCCAAAGCGGGCAACATTACGACCTGATTCTGGACATCGTGGGCAATCACAGCTTATTGGATGACCGGCGCGCCCTGAGCCCCACGGGTATCTTCGTCATAGTCGGTGGGCCCAGCGATGATCCATGGATCGGGCCCTTGTTCGGGCTCTTCAAGGCGCTCGTGTTGTCGCCATTCGTCAGCCAGAAGTTCAGCATGATGCTGGCGCAACTGAGCCAACAGGACTTGATCACTCTGAGCGAACTCGCGCAGACGGGAAAGGTAACGCCGGTCATCGACCGGCGTTACGCCTTGAGCGAGGTCCCGGCCGCGATCCGCTATCTGGAACTGGGACACGCCCGGGGAAAAATAGTGATAGGCGTGGAATAGCACGGTACTATTCGGGACACTGCGCCGGCGAACCCAGGGTGTGGTTGCGATGTCGCACAAGGGGAGAATCGGGAAATGATGTACTTTGGATACAATGGTCTTTGGGGCCTGCTGGTACTGGCCGGCGACATCTGGGCGATTATCAATATCCTTCAGAGCTCCGCTTCCAATGAAAGGAAACTGCTCTGGACGCTGGTGGTGCTGCTGCTGCCCCTGCTTGGTCTGATTCTGTGGTATTTCCTCGGGCCACGTGATGGCAGGGTGTAGCTTCGAGCACAGCCCTTCAGCCGGCGGTTTGCCGCGTTTCAGGAAGCGCCGAAGTCATTTCGGCTGCGACTGCGGCCCACCATTCTTTGGCGGGGACAGAGCCAGCGCGAGCACCTGTCTGGCTTCGCTACGCCGCTGGGGCAGCGGCTTCGTTTCCGGGCGCGCTTGGGTCCGGCAACGTCCGCCGATGATGATGCAGGACCCAAGCTGAGTGCCGTGGCTTATTTCAGATCGAGTTTCCGGATCAGTTGCGTGCCGAGGATATCGCGCAGGCTGACGCGGTCTGCGGCGGCTTTGTCTGAGGCATCGCGGGTGGCCCAGAGCTTCTTCGTGAGGGGCTCTACGCGGTCGTCCAGTCCATCGAGGGCGGCCATGTTCTTATAGGTGATGGTCAGGTACACGTCCGGGTCCTGCGGCGAGCGTGGCTCGACCGAGTAGACCGCATAGTCGAGGATGATACCGGCTTTCTTCTCGTCGTCCCTGATCTGCTTGCCGGCGGTGTCGAGCCACTTCATGTAGGCATTGAACATGCCCGGCTTGGTACGGATTGCGGTGACACTGGTCACCGTGCCCTCGACATAGGGCTTGGAATCATCCGCCCGGGCGGAAGAGACGGCGCTTACTGATAAAGCCGTCATCGCCAGAGCGGCTATAAAATGTGGTCGCATTGAATATCTCCCTGTTTGATTTCTTGGCTGGGCGTCAACGCCGCCATTTTACGACAGCTGGCAGACCATGAGCGAGCCTTGCGGCGGCCTGCGCCGCGTAGCGGCAACAACCGCTCTCCCCTAAGCGGGCGTCCGATTCGCGGCGGGCAGATTTTGCCCAGCGTCCCAGGCGGCTACGTCGAGCCAGGTACTTTGGTATGTGGCGCCGTCACCCATGTCCGTGTAGCGGTCCGAGCACAGCATGTTGACCGTTCCCGACAGGGTCTCGTCATCTCGGCGCTGACCCGGCACAAAGGCGACACCGGCCTGCACGTCATCGCTGACCCGCAGCACCAATCCGATCGCTGCGCGATCATTGAACACACGCACTTGTTGGCCGTCGTGCAGGTGTCGTGACTTCGCATCTTCGGGATGCAAGATGCAAACGGGCAGGCCCTCTTGCCGGCACAACGATGCCACGCCGGAATAGGTGGTGTGCGGCTGAAAGAATCCCGGCGCCGTGAGCAGTCGCAGCGGCCAGCGAGCAGCCTCCTTCTCCTCGTCGGGGTCCTGGCACCAATCCGGCATGGGTGCCACGTCTTTGGCGGCGAGCGCGCTCGAGTAGAACTCCAGCTTGCCCGAGGGTGTGAGAAATCTCTGACCCGCGGGCGGAGCCATTCTGATTGGCCCTGCTGCGCGCAGGGTCTCGGGATCGACGTCGGCCGCATTTCCCGTCACGCCACGGAACAGCTCGCGCAGCAGTTCCTGCTCGGGCATTCGAAACACCCGATCGCTCAGTCCCATCCTTTGGGCCAGGGCTTGCGCCAAGCGAAAATTGGACCAGGCCTGGCCGCGCGGAGCCACTGCCTGCGGAGCGTATTGCATGTAATACGCACCATAGGCGCGATACAGATCCTGCGTTTCGAGATAGACCGCTGCCGGCAGCACGATGTCGGCATAGCGGGCGGTGACAGACATGAATGGATCATGCACCACGGTGAACAGATCCTCGCGCGCCAGGCCGTGCCGGACCTTACCGACATCCGGACAGGTCACTGCCGGATTATTGCTGGCGACGAACAGGCCTCGGATCGGCGGATCACGTGCCTCGAGCAGTGCCTCGCCCAGTCGCAGGTGATTGATCGTGCGCGCTGTGCTCGGCCCTGAGGGTTTGCACACGGCATCGTAATTCAACTCACAGAATTCCCCGGTGTAAAGCAGCGATCCGCCGCCGGGCCGCGCGTAGGCTCCGGTGACCCCGGGCAACAACGCCACGGCCCGCAGGGCCTGGCCGCCGTGCATCAGGCGCGTCATGCCCTCGCCGAGGCGGATGAATGAAGCCTTGGCCGCGCCGTAGAGGGCGGCAAATCGCTCGATATCCTCGACGCTGAGCCCGGTGATCGGTGCCACGCGCTCGGGTGCGAAGCGCGGCAGAACCTCGCGCTGCAGGCGATCGAAGCCGATGGTGTGCTCGGCGATGTATGCCGGATCGCACAGCCCGTCGCGCACCAGGATGTGCATGAGGCCCAGGGCGAGGGCGGCATCGGTGCCGATGCGAATCGGGATATGCCAGTCGGCGCTGAGCGCCGTGCGACTGCGGCGCGGATCGATGACGATGACCTTGAGGCCGCGCTTGCGCTCGTGCGCGATTTTCGCCCAGAAGTGCACGTTGGTCGTGACCAGATCGCAGCCCCAGGACACCAGCAGATCCGAGTGCACCACCGACTCCGGATCGGCACCGCCGACCGGACCGACGGTGGCGTTCCAGGCCTCGATGGCGCAGCTGTCGCACACCGTGCCGGCGTCCAGGCGGCTGGTCCCCAGCGCGTGAAACAGGCCGTTCAGCAGCCCACGATTCATCAGCCCGGTGTGTGCGCTGTAGGCGTAACCGAGCAGCGCGAGTGGACCGGATTCAGCGACGATCGATTGCCATCGCGCGGTGATCTCGTCCAGCGCTTCGTCCCACGCCATGGGAGCGAACTTGCCCGCACCCTTGGCGCCAATTCGCCGTAGTGGCGTGGCCAGTCGCGCGGGGGAATTGACCAGTTCGGCATCGTGATTGGTTTTGCCGCAGGCAAAGCCCGCGGTAAAGGGATGTTCCGGGTCACCCCGAACCTGCAGCACCTGTCCGTTCTCGACCGTGGCCAGCAGCGAGCACAGATCCGGGCAATCGTGCGCACAGACGACTCGAATCGTTGCCAAATCCTTTTCTCCACGGCGGCCTGTCGCCAGCGCCACTGGCTCATCTTGCTTTACCATGTGATAGTCGTCCAGCAGCCTCGGGCGGCCAGAGGCACCAATCCATGTACACCTTGTACATTGCCAACAAAAACTATTCCTCCTGGTCCTTGCGACCCTGGCTACTGATGCGCGAACTGCAGATCGCATTCACGGAGCATCTGCTGCCCTTCGGCCAGGCATCCCTCTGGGACAGCTATCGCCGGATCTGCCCGAGCGGCAGGGTACCGTGCCTGGTCGATGCCGAGACAGTAGTGTGGGATACGCTGTCCATCACCGAGTATCTGGCCGAACGACACGCCGGCGTCTGGCCGGTGGATTCGCCGGCGCGCGCCTGGGCTCGAAGCGCCGCGGCGGAGATGCATTCCGGATTCACCGAACTGCGCGGCCGCTGTTCGATGAGCTGCGGTGTACGCCTGCGGCTGCATGAACATCCGCAGGCGCTAGAGTCGGATCTGGTCCGGCTCGGCGCGCTCTGGAGCGATGGTTTGCAGCGCTTTGGCGGGCCTTTCCTCGCCGGAGCGGCGTTCACGGCCGTAGATGCCTTCTTTGCGCCGGTCGCGTTTCGAGTCCAGACCTATGCCCTCGAGCTCGACGCTGCCTGTGCCGCTTATGCAACGCGCTTGCTGGCTCTGCGCTCGATGCGAGCATGGTATGCCGATGCGCTCAAAGAGACGCTGCGCGATCAGCCGCATGAGACCGAGATGCTGCAGTTGGGGACAGTGCTGCAGGATCTGCGGGCGAATTAGTCAGTGCGCCGCAGGGATTGTCCGGGTCGGGAAGCGGCCGGGGCGAATGATGACCAGCGCCAGCACCAGCGCCAGCGCTGCGGTGCCGACCAGCAGGCCCAGAGTCCAGTCATAATTGCCGGTCAGATCGAACACCAGGCCGGCCGCCGGGCCGCCCAGCAGCAGCGTCAGGATCTGGCAGAAATACCAGGCGCTGTAGCTGTAGGCGACGCTCACGTGCGGGAAGCGACGGCGCAGAAAGGCGACGAAGTACAGATCTGAGCCGCCGATCACGAAACCGAAGCAGGCCGCGTAGGTCACGAGCGCGGCGGGCGAATGCGCGCGCTCGACCCACAGCAGGGACAGCGCACCGGCCAGCAACAGCAGACACAGAGCAATGCCGACCGCGCGGATCGAGTAGCGATCCAGGATCCAGCCGACGCTCAGGCTGCCCAGCGCCGCGAACCCGGCGGTGGAACCCAGCACCAGGGAGGCGAGGACGGCGGTGAATCCCGCGCCCTGCACGATGGCACCCTGATGGGTCAGCAGGCCGCTGTAGGTCGTATAGACCAGCAGCGTCAGCAGTCCCAGCAGCCAGAACATCGGCGAGCGCAGCAGATCCCCCAGCGATCCGCGCGGCGTCTCATCCTGCTCGGCTGCCGGCGCCTGGCCGGGGGCGGTGTCGAGCGCATCGCCATCCAGCCCCAGCCCCAGCTGGCCCGGTGAGCGCGCGCGCTGTGTCAGCAGGGTCGGCACCAGGCCGACGGTCACGAGGCCGACCGCAATTGTCAGGCAGGCGGCGCGCCAGCCAAAGTGGTCGATGATCCATCCGGTCATCGGTGCGAGCACCAGGCCACCCACGTGCCAGCCCGCCCAGGTGATGCCCAGTCCCAATGAATAATGCCGCGAGAACCAGCGCGAGACCGAATAGGGCAGCGTCACGGCAAAAGTGATTTTGCCGAAGCCCATCGCCGCCCGCAGCGCGTACATCTGCCAGAAGCTCGAAACAGTGGACAGCAGCGCGACACAGGTAGCCTCGATCAGGATGCCGCCGATCAGCATGCGTGTGGCGCCGAAGCGCTTGATCCCATAGCCGCCGAGCAGAATCAACGGCGCGCTGAGCCAGAAGGCCGTGACCAGTCCGCCGGTGGCGGCGCGGTTCCAATGAAATTCCTGGGTCAGCGGCACGACGAACAGCACGAAGCTGTAGAGGCCGCCGCCATAGACCATGAAGCCGGCCATGAACAGCGCCGCCAGCACTTTCCAGCCGTAGTAGAGCCCGTGAGGTTGCGGGCGCGTGACGGTCGCTGCTGTGCTCTGCCTCATTGGCTCCTCTTGCGACCCGCCGCCGGTTTTACCGGCAGAGTATTACGTGTCGGGGATCGCCGGTCTAGCGCCGCACAGGCAGTTTCAGCGGCAGCGACGCCGCAGCAGCAGGCGGCTTGCCGAACAGATAGTGCGAGACCAGCCATTCCTGGCCGCCGTGGAAGCCCCACAGCTCCGCGCACGCCATGAAGAATACACGCCAGTAGACCCACCAGCGTCTGGCGTGCTGCCCGCCGTAGGTTGCCGAGAGCAATGCGCGCACTTCGATGCGGTGCCGATCCATGTTGGCGAGCCACGCCTGCGCGGTCCTTTGATAATTCTGGCCGCTGAGGCGCCAGTGAGCGCGCAACTGCAGAGCTTCCTGGAAGTACAGCAACAGATCGTCGCTGGGCATGATGCCGCCGCTGAAGAAGTAGCGCGCCATCCAGTCCGATTCGTCGCGCGCCTCGAAATGATAGGCGTACTCGCGGTGCGTGAAGATGTGGACCAGGAGCAGGCCGCCGGGCTTGAGCCAGCCGCTGATGTGGGCCAGCAGCAGCTGATAGTTCTTCATGTGCTCGAACATTTCCACCGACACCACGCGATCGAACAGCTCGCTCGTGTCGAAGCGATTCATATCGCAGGTGATGATGCGAAGATTGCCGATGCCGCGGCGGCTGCATTCGCTTTCGATGTGCAGCCGCTGCGTGGCGGAGTTGGACACGCCGGTGATCTGCGCCGCGGGGTAATGCTCGGCGAGCCACAACGACAGCGAACCCCAGCCGCAGCCGAGCTCGAGAATATGCTGCCCGTCGGCGATTTGTGCGCGCTCGCAGTACAGGCACAGCATCGCCTCCTCGGCCGCATCGAGGCTCTGTATCCCGGGGCTCCACAGGCCGCTGCTGTATTTCAGATTCCGGCCCAGACACAGCTGAAAGAACCGCGTCGGCAGCTCGTAGTGCTGCTCATTGGCGGCCACGGTCTCGATGGCGATCGGGCTGCGGCGCAGCTGCGCGATCAGCGCTTGTAAAGCGGCGTTCTGCGCCTCGACATCGCCGCGGCACTGTTCGCGCAGCCGCCGACGCAGCAGGTGCCGTATCCCTAAGCGCAGCAGCCCGTCCGGCAGCAGGTCCCGTTCCAGCAACTGCTCTAGCGCCACGCGGCTTGCTCCGGGACGCGGCTACGCAAGCGCTGCGGCCGGCGGATCATCGATCCCCCAGTTGCTTGGGGCGTAGCACCTGTTGCTGCAGCCGCGGGCTGTCGGCCTTGCGGTGCCAGGACAGGCCCCTGAGCCACAAGCGCAGCGCGTGCCAGTGAATCAGAGCGATGACCTGGAGGGTCAGCAGCGGGTACTTGAGTGTGAACCACAGCAGACGCGCATCGCGCAGCGCGCGCCGGCGACCGTGCAGGCCAGTGCGCAAGATGCGCCGCTCGGCGTCGAAATCATCCACTCGGATGTCGAGCTGCTGCTCGGGCACGCGCAGCCGGAAATCGAATTGCAGCGTCAGGCTCGAGAACGGCGAGACGTAGAAGTGCTTCGGCACGCGCAGCACAAACAGCCGCGCGTCATGCTGCTGTGGCGCCGGCAGCAGATACAGTTTCTGTTCGCCAAAGGTGTTGCCGACCTCGGCGACGGCGCACACCGCTGCGCCGCCTGCGCGCTCGAAGCAAAAGTAGACCGAGATAGGATTGAAGACATAGCCGAGGATTCGCGGCAGCGTCAGCAGATGGACTCGGCCCGCGGCTCCCAGGCGGATCCCCTGGCTCGACAGGTACTGCTCGAGCCGCTGCTTGAGCGAGGTGCCGGCGTGGCCGCAACCGGGCATATGATCGGCGTCGCGAAAGCTGTAGAGATTCCAACGATTGCGGCTGAACAGGCGCAGTTGCTGCGAGCAGCGATCGATCTCGTCCAGGTCGATATAGAGCATGAACAGCGCGTGGCGCAGCCCATAGCGCTTGGGCGCCAGGCGCTGGTGCATGACCTGGCATTCATACAGGCAGGAGCTCAGGGGCAGGCGGGCGCTCAGTGGCATGACTCGCCGGCCAGCTGGCGGCTGAGCTCGAGTGCCGAGGTGAAGGCATCTTCGTGAAAGCCATAACGGAAATAGCTGCCGCAGAAATAGACCGGGCTTCCGCGCCGGTTCAGCAGCGGCAGTTCGCGCTGGGCGCGGATGGCCCCGCAGTTGAACAGCGGATGCTCATAATGAATGCGTTGCAGAATCTTCTCGGGGCGCAGCATCTGCTCGCCGTTGATCGAGACGAAGTAGTTCTGGCGGCCAGGTATGCCCTGCAGGCTATTGATCCAATACACCGTGGAGGGCTCGAGCCGGCCATCCGCGCCGGCGCCCACGCGGTAATTCCACGACGACCAGCAGCGCCGGGTTCTGGGCATGACCGCGCTATCGGTATGCAGCAGCGCGCTGTTCGGCTGGTACTTGAATTCGCCCAGAACCGCGTGTTCCTGCGGGTCGGCATCGCCGAGCAGCCGCAGCGCCTGATCGGCGTGGCAGGCAAGAATGACCCGGTCGTAATGCTCGACCTGCCCCGACTCGTCGGTCACCCGCACCCGGCCATGCTCGCGCCGCACCTGCGACACACCTCGGCGCAGATGAATGCGAGCGCTGAACGGTGCGCACAGCTTCTCGACGTAGCGGCGCGCGCCACCGGCCACGCTGAGCCAGGGACGCTGCGTGTGCAGTCCCAGAAAACCGTGATTGTGGAAGAAGCGCAGCAGCGTCGCGGCCGGGAACTGCAGCATGCGTTCCGGCGGGGTGGACCAGACCGCGCAGCTCATCGGCATCAGGTACAAGTCGCGGAATTGATCACCGTAGTTGCGCTCGCGAATGTACTCGCCCAGGCTCTGGGTCTCCTGGCGGGAAGAGTTCAGGCTGGCAACGGCCTCATGATTGAAGCGATTGATGGTCAGCAGCATCCGCCAGAACCGGGTGTTGAACAGGTTGCGGCGCTGGCCGAACAGCAGATTCAGGCTCGAGCCGCAGAATTCCAGCTGCGCCGGCAGATGCTGCACGCTGAAGGACATGCTGCTGGGCTGCGAGCTCACGTTGAGATCCTTGAACAGGCGCGTGAGATTGGGGTACGTGACCTCGTTATAAGTCATGAAACCGGTGTCGATCGGTACGCTTCCGGCTTCGCTCTCGACCATGACCGTGTTGGCATGGCCGCCCACGTGGCCGGCCTTCTCGTACACGGTCAGCGCGTACTGGCGGTGAAGAAAGTGTGCGCATCCGAGTCCCGCAATCCCGCTACCAATGATCGCCAGCGATTCCATATAGGCAATATATCGCGCGAGCCGGGCGAGCGGATGCGTCCGCGCCTGCCGCTCGCGCGTTTATCCGGTAGCGACAGCTCGTGGGTGGTGAAGCTTGTGGGTGGCGAATCGGTCTGTTATGTATGAACCAGCCGCTATGGAAAGGGGCCCCCGAGGGTCAGCCTCCGGCTGGCCGACGATGGGGCCATGGCCAGTGCAATTGAACGATCAGAACCCGGTTGGCAGCAAACACGATGCGGATCTGATCCGCCGCATTCGCGCGGGCGACCGTGCTGCTTTTCTCGAGTTCTACGATCGCTACGCGCCATTGCTGCTGTCGGTGGCGGCGCGGGTGCTGGGCGAGCGGCGCGAGGCCGAGGATGTGCTGCAGGATGTGTTCACGCAGATCTGGCACAAATCCAGCGGCTACGATGCCCAGCTGGGTACGCTGTCCAGCTGGGCGGTGACGCTGACGCGCAACAAGGCGATCGACCGCGTTCGTGCCTCGACGCGGCGCCGGCGCCTGATCGAGGAGATTGCCCTATCCGCCGATCTGGTCGAGGAGGCGCCGGTCGCCTCGGCCAACGAGCTGCTCTATGGCCGAGAGCGTGCGCAGCGAGTCCGGGCGGCGCTCAATGACTTGTCTTCCGAGCAGCGCCAGGTCATCGAGCTGGCGTTTTTCGCGGGCCTGAGCCAGAGCGAGATCGCATCACGCCTGGCGCAACCGCTGGGCACCATCAAGGCCAGAATTCGGCGCGGCATGCTCAGGCTGCGGGAACAGCTGGGGGACGCGCCGTGATCGACGAACGCACCGAAGAACTCGCGGCCGCCTACGTGCTCGGTGCCCTGGATGCCGACGAGGCCAAGCTGCTCGAGCGGCAGCTGCAGGCCGATGCCGAACTTCGCGGCCTGGTGGCCGAGCTGCGTGGCGTGAGCGAGTCGCTCGCGGGCGCGTCGCCCGGGCTGGAACCCTCGGCGGGACTGAAGGCCAAGTTGATCATGGAACTGGGGGAGCGAGGCGCAGCGCGCTCGAGTGCGCGCCGCAGCGTTCAATCCTGGTTGCCCTGGTCACTGGCGGCCGGCTTTGCCGCCCTGTGCCTGGTGTTTGCCTGGCAGGCCAACGCTCTGCGTGTGCAGCTCGACGCACAGCAGCGCCGCGTCGATGAACTCAAGCAGCTGGCGAGCACATTGCGCTTCGAAGACGCGGATCTGCGGCAAAGCGTGCTAACGCTGCAGCAGAGCAACCGCCTGGCCAACATGCGCATCGCGCTGCTCAATGCGCAGCTGCACACCGATCCGCAGGCGGTGGCCGTGAGCGTCTGGGACAACGAGCGTCAGGCGGGCGTCATGGTCGTGCACCATCTCAAGCCGCCGCCGAAGAACAAGGACTACCAGCTCTGGATCATCGATCCGCGATACCCCGTGCCGGTGGATGCGGGCATCGTGCAGGTGGATGATGCCGGCAACGGCCGCACGGATTTCAAGGCGCGCCGTCCGATCCAGAGCGCCAATCAATTCGCCGTGACGGAGGAAATCAAAGGCGGAGCGCCGGTGCCCACGCTCACCGCCATGGTGTTGGCGGGAGCCTGAGGCCTGCCGGGTTAGGGGCCAGCGGGTTCGGGCTAGCGGGTTCGGAAGGTACCGGTCGACAGGGCGTCGTATTCGCTCTCGAACAGCTCGACGCGGTTGCGGCCATTGCGCTTGGCGGCGTAGAGGGCTTCATCGGCCAGTTGCACGGCCCCATCGGGGCTGCGCGCCAGGGTGGGGCGCACGATGCCCACTCCGATGCTGATCGTCACCACATTGAGCGGCGTGCCGTCGAGGTGCTCAATGCCGAGGTTCATGACGGCGGTACGCATCGCTTCGGCCAGCTGTGAGGCGAATTCGTTCGGCACGTCATAGAGAATGACCGCGAGTTCCTCCCCGCCGTAGCGCGCGGCCAGATCCAGCGCCCGCTTGGCAACGGTATGCACGACGCCGGCGATGCGCTGGAGCGCGATGTCGCCCGCCTTGTGACCGTAGCGGTCGTTGAATTTCTTGAACGTGTCGACGTCGACGAACATCACGGCGATGGTCTTGCGGTCTCGCAGCGCCTGCTGCCAGGAGCGGATCAGGTGCTCATCGAAGGCGCGGCGATTCTTCAGCCCCGTCAGTCCGTCGCGCGCGGCCAGATCGGCGATCAGGCCGCGCTCCAGGAATGCCTTGCGGTAGCGCAGGGCCTGCTGAAAGTAGGCCAGGCCGACGATCATCAGTATCACGGCGACAATGCCCGCCGAGTGCGTGATCTGGACAGCGGATTGGCGGCTCCAGATCAAGGCGAGGACGAAACTGACCAGCAGGGCCAGATTCGCCTGCAGGGCAGCGCCGAAGCGCAGTCCGGTCATGAATAACAGGCCAATGCTGTAGGCCACGAGCCAGGCCAGCATCTCGCCCTGTCCCGTGGCGACCCGATGCGCGATCTCGATCGAGCCGAGCACGGCAATCAGCAGCGATGCCCATCGAGCCGTACCCTGGTATACCTCCTGGTACAGACGGCTGAAGGATGCCCAGGCCATCGCGGCGCAACCAAAGGCGATCCCCGCCAGCCGCAGCCGCTGCAGCGGGTCCTGCATCGAAACGTGTCCCAGTGAGAGGATTAAGGCCCAGATCGCCAGGGCGCAGACCATGCCGTTGAATGCGCGCACCTGGGAGCGGCGCTCGGCCAGGTAAAAGCTGTCGTATTCCCGTTCGAGTTCCGGAGCGAATTTGAGCTCTGCCGCGCTCTTGCCTAATTCGGCGGCATAGCGGGAATCGGGAATGCCGAGCTTGCCCTTGAGCGTGAAGGCCATGCTGCCACCCTACTAAGGATCGCATCGGGCAGCCTGTGCGCCAGTGCGCAAGTAGCGACAGGAAAACGTGAAATCGTTCGTGATCCCAGCGGCGCAGCGCGGCTGCCTGACGTGGTTGCTGCGAGACAATGCGAATCCGCCGCGGGCCGCGGTTCGAGCTTGCCTGCAAGCTTAGTATAAACAATAATATAGAGCGTTATTTTAACGTCTTTTGCTATTCGACGGCGAGGCAGCAGGGCCGACGCCGCAGCCTCAGCCGCGCAGCGCCCGCTGCAGCGCCGCGCGCGCCAGCAGGCGCGTGGAATCGAGCGTCGGCAGCGGTGAATTCGCGTCGCTCAGGATCAGCGGGATCTCGGTGCAGCCGAGGATGACGGCATCGCAGCCGCGCCGTTTCAAGTCGGCGATGAGCTGCTGAAAGAAGGCGATGGACTCGGGTTTGAAGACCCCGTAGACGAGCTCATCCATGATGATGCGGTTGATCCGTTCGCAATCGGGCTGGTCCGGGCGCAGACAGTCGAGTCCGCGCGCGGTGAGTTTCTGCGGATAGACCTCGCTCTCGACCAGCCAACGCGTTCCAGTCAGGCCAAGGCGCTGAAAGCCGCGCTCGGCCGCCTGCTCGGCGACGACCTCGGCGATGTGCAGCCAGCGCAGCGGTGAGCGCGCTTGGATGTAGGGCAACGCCTGATGAATGGTGTTGTCGGGGCAGATCAAAAAATCGGCACCCATGGCCGCGAGCTTGTGGGCGGAGGAGAGCATCAGATCGCTGACGCCCTGCCAGTCGTCGCGCTCGATGCATCGCATGTATTGTGCGAGCGCGTGAGTGTGCAGGGAGATTTCCGGGTGATCGTGCGGCCCGAACAGCTGCGCCCCTTCGACGCAGATGGTCCGATAGCACAGCGCTGCGCCTTCGGCGGAGCAGGCCACGATACCGATGTGGCCGCTCATGTGTGGCTCTTGAACTGCACCAGCTCGCTGCCTTCGCTGACCTGCTCACCGACCGCCGCATTGAAGGCCTCGCAGATCCCGTCCGCGGGCGCGCTCATGGTGTGCTCCATCTTCATCGCTTCCAGAATCAGCAGCGGCTCGCCCTTGGCCACGCGTGTACCGGGCTGCACCAGCAGCGCCACGACTCGGCCGGGCATCAGCGCGCGGATACCGCCCTCGGCCACCGCCAGCTCGCCGACATGAGCCAGCGGATCGACAAGCTCGATGAGATGGTGCTCGCCGGCGATGAACACATCGCAGCGCTGGCCCTGGATGATGACCTCGGCCTGCACAATCGTGCCGTCAATGGTCAGTTTCAAGGGCTCGTCGAGCGCGCCAGGTGGCGCGGCCTGGGCGATGGTGTCGCCGAGCTCGAGCTCATAGGCATCGGCGAGGTCGCGGGCCAGTACGAGTTTTTCTACGCCCTGGCTCTGGAAACACAGCCGCTGCTGCGAAGGGGCATTGAGCCGCCAGCCCGTTGTCGTGCGCCACACCGCGGCACCGGCACCTTGGGCCGCCTGCAGGCGCTGCACTCGCAGCACGCCCAGTGCCGCGGCCGCCAGAGCCGTGTCCGGCGCGGCCTGGGGGTCCGGAAACAGCCGCGCATGCTCGCGCTCGATCAGTGTCGTGTCCAGATCCGCGCCGGCAAAGGCAGGTGTGGCCAGCAGGCGCGACAGGAACTGCACATTGTTGGCGACGCCGAGGATCTGAAACTCCGCCAGAGCCTGCAGCATGCGCGCGCACGCGGCCGCGCGTGTCTCGCCCCAGACGATCAGCTTGGCGATCATCGGATCGTAGTACGGGCTGATCACATCGCCCTGCGCTACGCCGGTGTCGATGCGCACCCAGGGCGAGGCCGCGGGTGTGCGCAGGCGCTCGATTCGTCCCGCCGCCGGCAGGAATCCGCGCTCGGGATCCTCGGCGTAGATGCGCGCCTCAATCGCGGCCCCGTGAATCGCCAGTTGCTCCTGGCGCAGCGGCAGCGCTTCGCCGGCCGCGACCCGCAGCTGCCATTCGACCAGATCCTGTCCGGTGATCATTTCGGTGACCGGGTGCTCGACCTGCAGCCGGGTATTCATTTCCATGAAATAGAACTCGCCGCCGGGCTCGACGATGAACTCCACCGTGCCCGCGCCGACATAGCCCACAGCCTGGGCGGCCGCCAGAGCCGCCGCGCCCATGTGCGCGCGGCGCTGCGGATCCATGCCGGGCGCCGGGGCTTCCTCGATGACCTTCTGATGCCGGCGTTGCACCGAGCAGTCGCGCTCGAACAAATAAACCGCATTGCCCTGGGTGTCGGTGAATACCTGGATTTCGATATGACGCGGCCGCAGCAGATATTTCTCGATCAGCACGCGCGCATCGCCAAAGCTCGCGGCCGCTTCACGCTGACACGATGCCAGCGCGGCGCCGAAGTCCTCGGCCCGATCCACGCGCCGCATGCCCTTGCCACCGCCGCCGGCGCTGGCCTTGATCAACACCGGATAGCCGATTCGGTCCGCCTGCTGCTGCAGCAGGTCAGGGGCCTGCTCGTCACCGTGATAGCCGGGCACCAGCGGCACGCCGGTCTGCAGCATGAGCGCCTTGGCGGCGGACTTGGAGCCCATGGCGCGAATGGCTGCGGCCGGAGGGCCGATGAATACCAGTCCGGCCTGTGTGCACTGCTGCGCGAACGCCGCGTTCTCGGACAAAAAGCCATAGCCCGGATGGATCGCATCGGCGCCGGTGCGCAGCGCCGCCTCGATGATGGCCTGCCCGCGCAGATAGCTCTCGCGCGCCGCCGCCGGGCCGATGCGCACGGCCTCGTCGGCCACGCGCACGTGCAGCGCGTTGGCGTCGGCATCGGAGTACACCGCGACCGTGCGCACTCCGAGCCGGTGCGCGCTGCGCGCAATGCGGCAGGCGATCTCGCCGCGATTGGCGATCAGGATCTTGCTGAACATGCTGCTCTCACATCCGGAACACGCCGAAATGCGTCTCCGCCATGGGCGCGGCCAGGCTCGCGGCCAGGCCCAGCCCCAGGCACATGCGTGTGTCGGCCGGGTCAATGATGCCGTCGTCCCAGAGCCGGGCGGTGGCGTAGTAGGGATGTCCCTGCTGTTCGTACTGCGCGCGTATGGGCGCGGCGAACTGCGCCTCCTCGGCCTCGCTCCACTGGCCGCCCTTGGCGCTGATGGCGTCCCGGCGCACGGTCGCCAGCACGCGCGCGGCCTGCTCGCCGCCCATCACGCTGATGCGCGCGTTCGGCCACATCCACAGAAATCTCGGGCCATAGGCGCGACCGCACATCGCGTAGTTGCCGGCACCGAAGCTGCCGCCGATGATTACGGTGAGCTTGGGCACCTGGGCGCCGGCGACCGCCGTGACCATCTTGGCGCCGTGCTTGGCAATGCCCTCGTGCTCGACCTTGCGCCCGACCATGAAGCCGGTGATGTTCTGCAGGAACACCAGCGGCGTGCGCCGCTGGCAGCACAGTTCGATGAAGTGCGCGCCTTTCTGTGCCGATTCGGAAAACAGAATGCCATTGTTGGCGATGATGCCGATCGGCATGCCCCACAGGTGCGCAAAGCCGGTCACCAGCGTTCGGCCGTAGCGCGCTTTCCATTCGGCGAATTCGCTCTCGTCCACCAGGCGCGCGATGATGTCGTGCACGTCATAGGGTTTGCGGGCATCGGCCGGGATCAGACCGTAGAGTTCCTCCGCCGGGTAGCGCGGGGCGGCGGGCTCGCGCAGGGCCAGTGCCTGGGGTTCGGCCGGGGCGAGGCTGGCGACCGCGCGCCGGGCGATCGCCAGGGCATGGGCGTCATTCTCCGCCAGGTGGTCCGCCACACCCGATAGGCGCGTGTGCACATCGCCGCCGCCGAGATCCTCGGCGCTGACGATCTCGCCGGTCGCGGCCTGCACCAGCGGCGGACCACCCAGGAAAATCGTGCCCTGATTGCGCACGATGATGGACTCATCGCTCATGGCCGGCACGTAGGCGCCGCCGGCGGTGCAGCTGCCCATGACCACGGCGATCTGGGCGATGCCGGCAGCGGACATGGTGGCCTGGTTGAAGAAGATGCGACCGAAATGCTCGCGGTCGGGAAACACCTCATCCTGGCTGGGTAGATGCGCGCCGCCCGAGTCCACCAGGTACACGCACGGGAGGCGGTTTTCGCGCGCGATCTCCTGTGCGCGCAGATGCTTCTTGACCGTCAGGGGATAGTAGGTGCCGCCTTTGACCGTCGGGTCGTTGCAGATCACCAGGCATTCGCGGCCGCTGATGCGCCCGACACCGGTGATCAGGCCGGCGCCCGGGGCCTCATCCGCATACAGACCGAACGCCGCCAGTTGCGAGAACTCCAGAAACGGGCAGCCCGGGTCCAGCAGCAACTCCAGGCGCGCACGCGGCAGCAGCTTGCCCCGGCCGAGATGGCGCGCGCGCGCGCTGGGGCCGCCGCCGAGCGCGGCCTGCGCCACCTTGGCGCGCAGGTCGGACACCAGGGCCAGCATGGCCGCGCGATTGGCCAGGAATTCCTGGCTCTTGGGATTCACGGTGCTCGAGAGCATCGCCACGGTAATCACCCCCGCAAGCCGCTTGCATTCTACAAACCTATTGTCGGACAATAGCGCAATTAATGACGTCGGAGCAAGCCGCCATGAGCGTTTTAGACTCCTGCGAGATGGATGATGGGATCGGCGAGACCCTGAGCGAAGTGCGATCGCAGGTGCGGCGCTTCGCCCGCGAGCAGATCGCTCCCCTGGCCGAGCACATCGATCGCAGCAACGAGTTTCCGCGCCAGCTCTGGCCCAAGCTCGGCGCCCTGGGTTTGCTTGGCCTGACGGTGCCGGAGCGCTGGGGTGGGGCCAACCTGGGTTACCTGGCACACATCATCGCCATGGAGGAGATCTCGCGCGCCAGTGGCGCGGTCGGTCTGTCCTATGGTGCGCATTCCAACCTGTGCGTCAATCAGCTGGCGTTGAATGGCAGTGATGCCCAGCGCGCGCACTATCTGCCGCGGCTGCTGTCCGGCGAGCACGTCGGGGCTCTGGCCATGTCCGAGCCGGGAGCCGGTTCGGACGTCACCGCGATGCAGCTGCAAGCCATCGCCGAGGGCGATCACTTTCGCCTGACCGGACGCAAGATGTGGATCACCAACGGCCCGGATGCCGACGTGCTGGTGGTCTACGCCAAGACCGAGCCCGAGGCGCGCGAGCGCGGTATCTCCGCCTTCATCATCGAACGGGAATTTGCCGGCTTTGCCAGCGCTCAAAAGCTCGACAAGCTCGGCATGCGCGGATCGAGCACCTGTGAGCTGATCTTCGAGGATTGTGTGGTGCCGGCCGCCAACGTGCTCGGCGGCCTGAACCAGGGCACCCGCGTGCTCATGAGCGGGCTGGACTATGAACGGGCGGTATTGGCCGGCGGCCCGCTGGGCCTCATGGCTGCCGCGCTCGATATCACGCTGCCGTACGTGCACGAACGCAAGCAGTTTCAGCGCGCCATCGGCACCTTTCAGCTCATGCAGGCCAAGGTGGCCGACATGTACGTGAGCCTCAACGCCGCGCGGGCCTATGTCTATGCGGTCGGGCGCGCCTGCGATGCCGGGCGGTGCACGCGCCAGGATGCCGCCTCGGCCATTCTGTTTGCCGCCGAACGCGCCACGCAGGTGGCGCTGGAGGCAATCCAGTCCCTGGGCGGCAACGGTTACATCAATGATTATCCGGCCGGGCGGCTGCTGCGCGATGCCAAGCTGTACGAGATCGGTGCCGGCACGCAGGAGATCCGCCGCATGCTGATCGGCCGCGAATTGTTCCGGCTCTCGGCATGAGCGTGCAGTTCGAACCCATTGCGATCGAGCCCACCTACCGCAAGGTCGCCAGCGCCCTGGTTGAACACATCGTTGCCGGGCGATTGCAGGCAGGCGATCATCTGCCGCCCGAGCTCGAACTGGCGCGCCAGTTCGGCGTGAATCGCTCCACGGTGCGCGAGGCCCTGCGCGAGCTCGACAGCGCCGGGCTGCTCGGGCGTCGCCGCGGCTCAAAACGCATGATGGTCATCCGGCCGGGGCCCGGACACGTCGGTGCCGGCATTCGCCGGGCGCTGGTGTTGCACGATGTGACTTTTCTGGACGTCTGGGAGGCGCTGATGATTCTGGAGCCGCCATTGGCCGCCACCGCCGCCGCACGCCGCAGTGCCGCGGACTGCAAATTGCTGAGCCAGGCGGCCCAGAGCGTGTGCGCGGCGGAAGACTCCGCGCAGACGGTGGTGCATGTGGCGCAGTTCTTTCGCGCACTCGGTCAGGCCAGCGGCAATCCCGCTCTGGTGCTGGCCCAGGAGCCCCTGATCCAATTGCTCGAACCCTCGCTGACGGCGATGATCGGCAAGGTGGCGCAGGCGCGGGCGCGTATCATCGATGCGCAACGCCGGCTCACGCTGGCGGTGGAGGCTCGCGATGGGGAGGGCGCGCAGACCTGGATGGGCAAGCACATCCGTGATTTCAAACGCGGCTATGAACTCGCCGGCATCAATCTGCGCCGACCGGTAACGCCGGCGAAGCCGCTGCAGCCCTCCTGAATGTTCACCTACGTCTGTCTGGGCACCAATGACCTGGAGCGCGCCACGCGCTTCTACGATGCGAGCCTGTCGGCGTTGGGTCTGGCGCGCTGCGACGTGGGCGATGAGAACTCCTGGCAGGGCTGGGCGGGATGGGGCACTTACACGGCCGGTGGCGCCCAGGAAATTGCACTGTGGCTGTGCCCGCCCTTTGACGGCAGGCCCGCCACGGTGGGCAATGGCACCATGGTCGCGCTGCAGGCGCGCTCGTGGCGGCAGGTGGATGCGTTCCACGCCGCGGCCCTGACCCACGGCGGCAGCTGCGAAGGTGCGCCGGGCCTTCGGCCGCAGTACAACCCGGACTTTTATGCCGCGTACGTACGCGACCCCGATGGCAACAAGCTGGCGGCGGTGTGCCGCGGATTTACCCGGCCGCAGTGAACGCGCTGACCGATTCGCTGAGCTGGCGCGAAGTCGCCGCGATTGCCGGTGGGGCGCGGCTCTCGCTGGCCGAGAGCGCCTGGGCGCGCATCGCGCACGCCAGGGCGCTGCTCGAGGTCATCGTGGAACGCGGCACGCGCTGCTACGGCGTCAACACCGGCGTGGGCGCCTCGTGCGATCTGGTGGTGCCGCGCGAGAGCCAGCTGGCGCTGTCGCGAAACATCGTCATGAGTCACGCCTGCGGCGTCGGTGAGCCGCTGGGCAGGCGCGAGACGCGCGCCATCATGGCCGCGGCGATCAACAACTTCGCGCATGGCCGTTCCGGCGTGCGAGCGATCATCGTCGAGCACCTGGCCGCATTGCTGGCGGCGGATCTGATTCCGGTGGTGCCGCGGCAGGGCTCCATCGGCTACCTCACGCACATGGCGCATATCGCGCTGGTGCTGCTCGGCTTCGGGCAGGCCACGGGCGAGGGCGCGCCCATCAGCGGTGCCGAGGCGCTGCGCCGCGCGGGGCTCGCGCCCTTGATACTCGAGGCCAAGGAGGGCTTGAGCCTGGTCAACGGCACGCCGTGCGTGACCGGGCTCGCCTGCGTGGCGCTCGAGCGCTTGCAGCGCCTGCTCGACTGGAGCGATGTGATCGCGGCCATGAGCTTCGAGAATGTCGGCAGCCAGCTCGGCGCGTTCGCACCGGCGGTGATTGCCCTGCGCGGCTCCGCCGGCATGGCGCACAGCGCCGCGTGCTTGACGGCGCTGACGCAGGGCAGCCAGATTCTGGCGCAGGCGCGGCAGCGAACGCAGGATGCGCTGAGCTTGCGCGCCGTGCCGCAAGTGCATGGCGCGGTGCGCGACCGTCTGCGCGAGATCGCCGAGCTCGTGGATCGCGAGCTCGGTGCGGCGACCGACAATCCGATCCTCGCGGGCACGCTCGAGGCGCCGCTGGTGTATTCCGAGGCGCACCCGATCGCCACCGCCATGGCCATGGCCATGGACAGCTTAAGCATAGCCGCCGCCAAGCTCGCTGCCATGTCCGAACGGCGCATCGACCGCCTGCTCAATCCGCTGGTGAGCGGGCTGCCGGGTTTTCTGGCCGCGGCCGGCGGCGTTGCCAGTGGACTGATGATCGCGCAGTACACCGCGCTGTCGCTGGTGTCCGAGAACCGGCGTCTGGCGGCGCCGGCAAGCCTCGATGGTGGCGTCAGCTCGGGGCTGCAGGAGGATGAGATTCCTCACTCGACGCCGGCAGCGCTCAAGGCGCTGCAGGTGCTGGACAATCTGCAGACGGTGCTCGGCATCGAGCTCATGGCGGCGAGCCAGGCCTATGAGCTGCAGCCGCCGGCGCTCGCGCGCGCCGCCGGCACCGATCGCGTGTATCGGCAGTTTCGTCAACGCGTCAAGGCCTACGCCGATGAGCGTCCGCTGGGCGAGGATATTGCTCGCGCGGCACAGCACCTGGATCAGGCCCCGGGGATATCGAGTTGATGGCGATGGCAACGGCGTGGCGAGGGGCGCTGCGCATTCGCTGGCGCATCTTCGCGTTCCTGTTCGGCTTCGGGTTTCTGGCCTACGTGCAGCAGAAGAGTCTGACCGTGGCCGCGGCGCAGATCATGCCGCAGCTGCAGCTCAGCCAATTGCAGATCGGCTGGCTGGAACAGGCTTTCGTGATCGGATATGGACTGTTCCAACTGCCTGGCGGCGTATTCGGGCAGCGACTGGGCGCGCGGCGTACCTTCGTGATCATCGGTCTCGCGGCCGTCATCGCCATGATTGGCACGCCGCTGGCGCCGCTGCTGTTCGCCGGCAGCGCACTGTTCCTCGCCTTGTTGAGCGCGCAACTGATGCTCGGGGTGTCGCAGGCCGCGCTGTTTCCGGTCAGCGCCGGCGTGTTCGAGACCTGGTTCCCCGCCAGGCGCTGGGCGTTCGTGCAGGGACTGCAAACCATGGGACTGGGATTGGGCGCGGCCGCGACGCCGCCACTGATCGCCTCTCTGATGCACGCGGCCGGCTGGCAACGCGCGCTCATCTGGACCACGCTGCCGGCGCTGGGCCTGATCGCGCTGTGGGCCTGGTACGGGCGCAACACACCGCGCGAGCACGCTGCCGTATCGGCCGGCGAGCTCGCCGAGCTGGGCGATGCGCGCGGCAACGAAGTCGATGCCCAGATCGGCGGCGCGCGGCTGCTGCGCATGCTCATGAACCGCAACGTGATCCTCATTACGCTGTCGTACCTGTGCATGAATTACGCCTTCTATCTGCTCTCCAACTGGTGTTTCCTGTACCTGGTGCAGGAGCGGCACTTCTCGCTGCTCGAGAGCGGCTGGCTGGCCAGTGCGCCGCCGCTGGCGGCGGCGATCGGCGCGGGAATCGGTGGCGGCCTCACCGGTGCGCTGTGCCAGCGCCATGGCCTCACGTGGGGATACCGGCTGGTCCCGCTCACGGCCCTGCCGGCCGCGGCGCTGCTGCTCTGGGCGGCGGTCGGGGCGGCCAACGCACTCTGGGCGGTGGCGGCGCTTGCGCTGTGCTTTGCGCTCGTGGAGTTGACTGAAGGGGCATACTGGGGTGCTGCCATGAACCTGGGGCGCGGCGACAGCATGGCGCTGAGCGGGATCCTGAACACCGGCGGCAATCTGGGCGGCGTGATCGGCATTCCCATCGTGGCCTATCTGTCCGGTCAGCACGCCTGGCACGCCGCATTCCTGATTGGCAGCGCCTGCGCCGTGCTCAGCGCCGTCGCCTGGCTGGGTATCGATGCAGGACGATCGCTCGATTAATTCGCCTGGAGAGCGTGCATGCAACCCGAAGCCCCCGCGAGCGAGCCCACGGCCCAGCGCCGCCGATCGTTCCGCCTGCCGCTGAAGGTGACGGCGATTTCCTGGACCGATCTCGCCCAGACACTCGGGCCGATCCTGATTCTGAGCGTCACGGCGATTGTGGTGGCCCTGCACTATGTGCGTCCCGCCCCGCCGCACAGCCTGACCATGAGTAGCGGCCCCGAGGGCAGCACGTACAAAACCGTGGCCGAGCAATATCAGAAGATCCTGGCGCGCAGCGGCATCCAGCTCAAGATCGTCCCCTCCGAAGGTTCACTGGACAACCTGAATCGCCTGGCGAATGCGAACTCCGGCGTCGACGTCGGTTTCGTGCAATCCGGCATCACGGGCAGCGGCGCTACCGGCGATCTGGTTTCGCTCGGCAGCATGTTCTATGAACCGCTGACGGTCTTCTATCGCAGCGCCAAGCCGTTGCTGCGGCTGTCGGAGTTGCGCGCCGACCGCATCGCGATCGGCCCCGAGGGTAGCGGCACGCGATTTCTGGCGCTGGCGCTGCTCAAGGCCAACGAGATCGAGACCGAAGGATCCACGCAGTTGTCGACGCTCGAAGGGGAGGCGGCCACGCACGCGCTCCTGGCCAGGCAGGTGGATGCGATATTCCTGACTGGAGACTCCGCCGCACCGGCCACCATCCGCGAGCTGCTGCACGCCGAAGGCATTCGCCTGTTCAATTTTTCTCAGGCCGACGCCTATGTGCGTCGCTTTCCGTACCTGAACAAACTCGAGCTGCCCTCGGGCGCGTTTGATCTGGGACAGAATCTGCCCTCATCACGCATCAACATGCTGGCCCCGACCGTGGAGCTGGTATCGCATTCGGGGCTGCATCCCGCGCTGTGCGATCTGCTGATCGAAGCGGCATTCGAGGTGCATGGCCACGCCTCGCTGCTGCAGAATGCCGGTCAGTTTCCGAGTGCGGTGGCGTACGCGTTCCCGATCAGTACCGAAGCGCAGCGCTACTACAAATCGGGCAAGAGCTTTTCCTACCGCTTTCTGCCGTTTTGGCTGGCGAGCCTGCTCAACCGCACGCTGGTCGTGCTGGTGCCGATCTGTGTGGTCGTGATCCCCGGCCTGCGCTACCTGCCGCAGCTGTACAGTTGGCGCATCAACAGCCGCATCCACCGCCGCTATGGTGAACTCATGGCGCTGGAGCGCGAGGCCCTGGGAGAGCTGTCACCGGAACGCAGAGCGGCGCTGCTCGAGCGGGTCGAGGAGATCGAGAAATCCGTCATCACGGCAAAAATGCCCGGCTCACACGCCGAACAACTATACGGTCTGCGCCAGCACATCCGCTTCGTGCGTGAGAACCTGGCCCGTTCGGCGCAGGCCGACGAGGCGTCGCCGAAGGCAGCGCAGCCTTCGTAGTGTGCGCTCGGGTTGCTCAGTGCGGATGGTATTGGCGCTCGCTGTGATTCACCAGTTGCCAGGGATAGAAATAGACTTCCCTGAGGCTGCCGTCCGCATAGCGCGCCGATTGATCGTCGAAGTGCGGCGAAGCCGGATCCGCGCTTTCGCCTCCGGTCGAGATGGCACGCGCGGACACCTGCTCACCGAACTCGACGATGGCCACGAAGGCGTTGCCGCTGGTGCCATAGAATTTGTTGCTGCCCGGGTAGCGGCGCGCCCCGAATGAGGCCAGGGATCCCCAGCGCGAGGAGGTGAACTGCACCGGGATGCTGGGCGCTGCGTCGCTGAAGTTCTGAACGATGGCGCCGCTCAAGCGCTGATAGCGGTTGAACTCGCCCCAGGGAATGCGCCAGGTGGCGAAGTCATGCTGCAGCCGCTCGGACACCGTGGCCAACGCGGCCAGCTTCTGCTCGGCGCTGGTCTGATTGGCCATGTCGGCGTAGACCGATAGGTCGTCGGGCCCACCGGGCTTCTTGACCTGAATCCACAGTTCATCACCCCAGAGCACCGCCAGTGTGGTCGCGACCGAATGCACGCTCCAGCGACAGTCCCAGGCGCGCAGCACCGCAATCTGATCCGAGAGCCCGGGTTTGAGGGAATTGGCGTCATCGAGATGATCGTAGGCCGCCAGCAGCGCCGGGATCAGATCGGCAAAGGCCGGCAGATACGAATCAAAGGCCGCAGCATTCAGCGAGCCGATCGTGAAATCCTTCCTGTCCTGCAACAGCTGCGTGGCGTGCAGGCCGCGCGGGTTCTCACCCGCCTTGTCCATATAACGAGGATAGCCCTCACGCTTGGGACTGTTCGGCCCCGCGGCCGAGTACGGCCAATCGTTAGTATTCATGATCCAGCCATTGGGCGGGTTGAGCACCTGCGGCAGCTCCTCCAGCCGGTGCGGCCCATGCCAGTCGGTCGCCGGGTTGGCCCCATCCACCGGACGGGAATAGTCGAAATGGTCGTCGCGCCGCGGCACGAACTGCGGGTGCAGGTAGGCGATGTCGCCGTCGGCGTCGGCAAGAATGGTGTTGTTGGAGGAATTCGCGCGCAGCTGCATGACCTTCATGAAGGAGGCGTAGTCGCGCGCCTTGGTCAGCAGGAATGACTGACTCAGGGCCTCGACGGGTTTTTGCATCAGGGCGATGCTGACCCACTTGCCATCGATCTGTTCGATGATCGGTCCACGATGCGTGTGGTAGACGGTAAAGGTTCTGGCCGCAGTGCCGCCGCCCGGGAGGCGATAAGGTACCGTGATGGTCGAACTCGCCAGCCGGCGCAGCTCGCCGCCGTATTTGTAGAACAAATGCCCGTGCCTGTTGACGACGGTCTCGAGGAAGAAATCCACGCAGTCCGCCCCGCTGGTGCTATGCATCCAGCCCAGGCGTTCATTGAAGCCCTGATAAACGAAGAACTGCCCCCAGGTCACCGCGCCATAGGCATCGAGACCTTCGTCACTGCTGACCTGCAGCTCCGAGCGAAAGAAAAATGAGGTGTGCGGGTTGATCAGCAGCAAGGCGTGGTGGTTGGCGGTGTTCGAGGGGGCGATCGCAATGCCGTTGGAGCCTCCGGGCTCCTCGCTGTCCACGGCAGCGCTGTCCGCGGCGGCGGCGAGCAGCCGGGCGGTCTTGAGCTCACCGTAGAAGGCCTGCAGGCCAGCCAACGGCACGCGTGTGATGTCGCCGCCGATGCTGCCTTCGGTAAAGCTCAGCGCCATCCAGGGCTCGAAGCGGTGGATCACGCGCGGGTTGGTCTCGGGGTGGGTGTGCAGATAGAAATTCAAGCCGTCCGCCCACGCAATCATCAGTTTCTGCAGCCATGGCGGACTGGCCGCGTACTGCGCCTTCAGATCCTCGGGCCTGATGAACAGCTTGGCGCGTAAATCCTGGTACATCGCGCCTTCGCCATCGGCTTCGGCCAGCCGACCCAGGGCATCCAGGTAATTGCTCTCTACGCGATTGAAGTCGTCTTCGGCCTGCGCATAGACCATGCCGAACACGGCATCCGCATCGCTCTTGCCGTGCACATGCGCGATGCCCCAGTCGTCGCGGACGATGTCGGTGTTCTGAGCTTCGCTCAGCCATCGCGCTTGCTCCGAACTGGTCTGCGCGGCCAGCGGCAGTGCGGCGGCCGAAAGCGACAGCAGCAAGGCGTGACCCATGATTGTCATCGGGTTCATGCTATAATATTAATAATAAACATACAGTTACAGAGTATATATAATGAAGTACATTGCATAAAATCCACGGTGTCGCCGCAATCCCGGAATAAAATGACTGCGTCGCGGGTCTCCTCCATCCAGTGTGCGCTCGTATCCATGGATGATAAGCGTCGTCGATTCGAGGCGCAGGTATTGCCGCATATGGATGCGGCCTATACGTTTGCGCGATGGTTATCGGCTTCACCGGCCGATGCAGACGACGTGCTGCAGGAGTCGGTGCTGCGAGCGTTTCGGGGCTTCGAGGCGCTGCGGGGCGGGGATGTGAAGGCATGGCTGCTGGCGATCGTGCGCAATTGCCATTTCACCTTCCTCAAACAACGGCAGCGACGCTCCTTCGTGCCGCTACCGGAAGAACACGACCTCGAGGACGGCCACGTCATGATCGCGCCCACGCCGGATCCGGAAAGTGCAACGATCCGCGCCGATGAGGCACGCACGCTGGACCGACTCATGACAGACCTGCCTGCGGAATATCGTGAGGTTCTGATTCTGCGCGAGCTCGAGGACTTGAGCTATCGCGAGATTGCCGCGGTGACCAACGTACCGATCGGTACCGTGATGTCGCGACTGGCGCGGGCACGGGCGGCGTTAAAGGTGCAGTGGCTGCAAAAGGTCGAGGGAGCCCCGCGTGCTGTGCCCTGAATCATTGCGCGCGCAGGCTTACTTCGATGGCGAGCTGGACGCGGTGGGCGCGGCGGAAATCGAGCGGCACCTGGAGCGCTGTCCGGAGTGCCGCGAGCTGCAGCAAGGTCTCGAGCGCACTCGCGCGGCGCTGCGTCGTGATTTGAGCTACTTCCGTGTCGCCCCGGAGTTGGCCGCACGCATCGATCGTGCGCTCGATCAGCACAGCCGGGGCGAGCGTGCCGGCTGGCGGCCGCGCCCGTTCTGGGCCGGGGCCCTGAGCGGCGTGGGCCTGGCGGCCGCGGCGGCGGCATTCGCGTTCTTCTTTCTGTTGCCGGCGCGCACTGGTGCTTTGATCGACGATCTGATGGGCGCGCATATGCGCTCGCTGATGTCGACGCATCTGATCGATGTGGTCTCCTCGGATCGGCACACGGTGAAACCCTGGTTCGCCGGCCACGCGGATGTGTCGCCGGCGGTGGCAGATTTCGAGCCGCAGGGCTATCGGCTCGTGGGCGGGCGGGCCGAGTACCTGGATCACCAGCGCTCGGCGGTGCTCGTCTATCAGCATGGACCGCACATCATCAATGTGTTCACCTGGGCCGCCGAACGGCGCGCCACGCCGAGGGACGTGACCGACCACGGCTATCATCTGCTGTTCTGGAGGAGCGCAGATCTGGAATACTGCGCGGTCTCCGACACCGGTTGGGATGAACTGCGCGTTCTGGCGCGCTTGATACAGGGCCTCAATGTCCGCGACGATGCACCATGAAGACATTCCTGCTGGCCTTCGGGGCGCTGTTTTCGATCGTCAATCCGCTGTCCGGTGCGTTCATCTTCTTCGGCGCAACGCGGCAGTTGGCGCCGCGCGTGCGCGTTCACGTCTCGCGCTGGGTGGCGATCTACGCGTTTTCGATTGTGACGGCATCGCTGTACATCGGTGCGTACGTCCTGAGCTTCTTCGGCATCTCGATTCCGGTGCTGCGGGTCGCGGGAGGGATCGTGATCTCGATGTCGGGCTGGCGCATGCTGTCGGAGCCCGATGCCACGGAACAACGCCGCAGCGAGACGCCCCGTCCGCGCTCGATCGACGTGCCGCCGAGCCGCCTTGCGTTCTATCCCCTGACGATGCCGCTGACGACCGGGCCCGGCACGATCTCGGTCGCGGTCTCCCTGGGTGCCAGCCGCCCGAGCGGCTTCCACGCCCCGTTGCTCGAATTCTTCATCGAGACTCTGGCGGCAGTAGCGCTGCTCGCGCTGCTGATCTATGCGCTCTACCGGCACTCGGCGCGGATCGCCGAGTTCATCGGCGCAACCGGCACGACGATCGTCATGCGGCTATCGGCCTTCCTGTTGTTCTGTATCGGCATTCAGGTGCTCTGGAACGGCGCAGCGGAACTGCTGGGCACATTGCCGCTCGGGGCCGCCGGCGTCACCAACTGAAGCGGCGCGGGTGTCGTTCGGGGGAGGCGTGCGCGGTTCGGCGCTGCGCGCGGCTCAGCGTTGCACGCCGCTCAAACCGGTCCAATTCTTGCGGGCTTCGGCCAGGTAAATGCGCGGCGCGTCCAGAAAGAAAACCAGCGAGGTCGCGCTCGAGAAGCAATACAGCTTGCCGAAGTCCGGATCGATCCAGTTCAGGGAACAGTCGGCTTTGATCTTCTTGCCGGCCGACAGGCCGATGGGATCATTGCTGTCAAATTCCCCATGCATCGTCCCCGGCGGGCTGACTGCCTTCCAGATACCGGCGTGCGCAGCGTCCGAGGCGCTGGCCCCGTGTTCCAGTGCGGCCGCAGTCACGTCAACCGGGCCCGGATCCGCGGCCATTGCAACCGCTGCGCTCACGCACAGGGCCGCCGCAGACACAGCGAGCACGAGTCGGTTCAGGTCAAGGCGAGCGCTCATACAAGTCTTCACGGTAGCGCAATACCCGGGGCAATTCCAGTTTGAACGGGGCCGGTGCTCCCCTGCGCTCAAAATTCATGCACAATTGATGGATTAGGGAGATATCGCCAATGAGACTGACCTTCGCCCACAACTCGTTCGTGCTGTGCATGCTCGTGAGCTGTTTCGGTATGGCACGCGTGAGCGCAGAGGATTCGGGCAAGCTGCCGGTGCGGGTGGTCGTCGTCACGACCTTCGAGCTCGGTAACGATACCGGCGACACGCCGGGCGAATTCCAAGCCTGGGTGGAGCGCTTGCCGCTGCCGCAGACCCTGCCGTTTCCATTGGGCAATCATCCGCTGCGCTACAACGCCGAGAAACAGGTCCTGGGGATTGTTACGGGCGAAGGCTCGCTGCGCGCTGCTGCCTCGATCATGGCCCTCGGCCTCGACGATCGCTTCGATCTCTCGAAGGCATACTGGATCGTACCCGCGATCGCCGGTATCGATCCCAGTTACGCCTCGGTCGGCTCCGCCGCCTGGGCAGAGTGGATCATCGATCGAGATCTGAACTTCGAGATCGATGCGCGTGAAATCCCGCACGGCTGGTCAACCGGGCACATCCCCCTGGGCCGTAGCACGCCCTTTGAGCCACCGACCCCTGACCTCGATCGGCCCAATGCCGTCAACGGTTATCACCTCAATCCCGAACTGGTCGAGTGGGCCTATCAGCTGACGCGCAATGTGCAGCTTGATGACACAGCCGCCCTGAAGAGCATTCGCGCCGGCTATGCGCGCTACCCCAACGCAGTGAAGCCGCCCTTCGTTCTAAAAGGTGACGAGGTCTCCGCCTCGGATTGGTGGTTGGGTGAGCGCATGAACACCCTCGCCCAGCAGTGGATGGCTTACTGGAGCGGTGGCAAGGGACGCGCGGTCACGACGGCCATGGAGGACTGCGGCATCCTGACCTCTCTAAGCTCGCTTTCTCGCGCGCATCGCGTGCAGCTGGAGCGTGTTCTCGTGCTGCGCACTGGCTCCGATTACACCGTCCCCGCCTCCGGCCAGACGGTCGCACAGCTTCTGGCCAGTGAGGCGAGCGAGGATGCATCGCTGTCGGCGTTTATGCCCGCACTCGAGGCTGCCTATCGCGTCGGCAGTACGGTAGTGAACGAGATCGTTCGCAATTGGGCGAGATATGCCGAGCAGACACCGGTAGCCAAATGATGACCTGCAGCGCCAGCCGTAACCTCACGTCTAGAACCTGCCGCTGAAGCTGATGTCATAGCTGCGCGGCGGGACCCGTGTCAGGAAGTCGTTGCCGTAATACGGCAGGTCGTTGATCAGATTGTGCTGACTGGTCAGGTTGTAGATCGAGAGCTTCACCAGATAGTGCTGCTGAAAGTTGTAGAAGAATGCAGTATTCAGCGTGAATTGCCAGGGAATCCGCGGCGGGGTGTAGTAACCATTGGCACCGACCACTGACAGCGGCACAGTGCCGCCCGGCCCGACCAGCGTCCCGACACCGTCGCCGGCAGCGGCAGCATTGGTCGCACCCAAATTGAGATAACCGGGCTGGGTCGTATAGAAGGGTCCCGTCACCTGGATGTTCGCCTGAGCACCCAAACCGGATTCATGCTTGTAGTTCGCGAGCACATTGAACAGGTGCTGTGGCACCCCTGGGCTCTGCAGACTCTGGTTCGGCTGGTACACGGCGAAGTTGCCGGCGCCGTCTATATTGACCCCGGGCTCCGCCGGAAAGTTGTAGAAGTAGTAGGCCGGAATCAGGCCTGACGGCGTTTTGATGGTGGTGTTCAGGTAGGAATAGCTTGCGGTGCCAAAAAAATGCGGATTGGGCTGGAAGTTCAGCTCGATCTCGGCACCCTTGATATTGGCCAGGGTATTGGTGAGTCCCACCCCGATGGGTTGGGCGCGCGTCTGGTGGTAGATGGCGCTGGAGATGAACAGGGCCTTGTCGAGCAGGTCGAATTTCGCGCCCAGCTCTTCCAGCGTCGTGTCCTGTTGCAACTGGCTGCTCGCGTTCTCGCCCCAGGTCGCCACTGCACCATCATTGGCGGTCGGCAGCACATACTGTGCGTTGTTGTAGGTGAGATACGTGGAGAAATGCGGCGTGGGGCTGTACACCACGCTGATGTTGCCATTGCGCAGGCCATACCAACTCGTGGATATGTGGTCAGGAAAGCCGTCATACAGCCCCGGGCCCCCGAGCGGATCGGTTTCGCTCAAATGCACGAGATCGGCGCGCAGGCCGTAGAGCACACTCCATTGCGGGGAGAACACCATACGATGCTCGAAGAAAATGGCAGCGTCCTGCAGTTCCGAGATGACGCTGTCGTTCAGAAAATACGGATTGCGTCCCGGAGAGCCGTATTGGAAGTGATTGAAGGCGCCATAGTAGGGGAACGCACCGGACGGCACCTGCAGGGATGCCGGAAAGACCCAGCTGCTGGGGTTCCCCGACAAATCGTACACACTGACCGGCTCATTAATATAGTTCTGAACGTCATAGACATGCGCGTAGCGATAGGTGAAGCCGCCGTCGATCGAGTTACTCACCGGGCCGGCTGAGAATTTGCTCGTGAAGTCGGTCTTGTTCTCGATGGTGTAGCTGTTCTTCGCGGTATCGGCGTAGTAAGCCTCGATCTGGTTGTAGCGGTTCAGGAAGTCGTAGAACGTATTGTTGACGATTGAAAAGCTATCTGAAGCCTTGAAGGTCTGGATCATCTGCCCCTTGATGTGCTGGGCATGCGCGCCTGTGCCGTCCGGCTCGTCGATGATGGTTCGCTGGTTGAGCGGCACGGTCGCGCCACTCAGAGGTACCGTCGTCAGATATCCCGAGATCGTATCCGGAGCCGGGGCACCCGTGAGGTACTCGCCGTTGTCGATGAGGTTCTGGTTGACTCGGTTGACGCCGTCGTTCTCGCGGTACTGCGTATCGGCGAAGTCGACGTTGATCAGAACGCTGTACCGCGGCGTGAACTCGGTGAGCAGTGCGGCATAGATCGCCTGCTGATGGAAGAACATGTCGTAGTAGTAGCTGCCGCTATCGTTGCTCGAGATGCTCACGCGCGCAGCCATGTTCTCCGTCAGCGGGCCGCCGAAGTCGACCGAGGCGATCCGCTTCTGTTGAGTGTCGGCTTCCAGGCTGAAGGTCAGCGAGGATTTCGTGAGCGAGGGCGTCTTGGTGGTGATGTCGATTGCCCCGCCCACCCCGGCCCCGGGTCCCGCCTGCACGCTCGCCGGGCCCTTGACGATATCGATGTCATCCACGCTGTTGAAACTGATCGGGGCACCGTAGCCATTGAGCGTGAAGCTGTCGCGCATGCCATTGAAGAACATGTCGCCATACTGGCCACGGATGCGCGGCACATTGGGCTGACCGAACGATGCGTCCGAATAGCTGCTCGATGTCAGATAGGAAAACCCTCCCGGATTCTGGATGTTGAGGGCATCGAGCTGCGCCTTGGAAATGACCGTAGTGTTACGCGGCGTATCCATCACACCCAGGTCCAGCCCGTACGCTGAATCCGAAGTCACCGTGGTCGGCAGTATCAGGTCACCACGCCTGATGCCGTTGACGACGATTTCATCGAGATCTTCCGTTGCGGCCACCGGGGTGGCTGAGGGGTTGGCCGCGGAGGTCGGCGGGGGAGTTGCCGGGGCCTCCTGCGCATCGGCCCGGTGGTGAGCAGTGATCAGCGCGCAGGATGCGATGACCCATCCATGAATCCACGAGCGTCGCTTCATGTTTTCATCCCTAATTGGTTTTCTTCTGGCAGCAGCAGCCGTCCCTCGCTTCGGCTGGATTGTGCAAGAATCGTGCGCAACAGTCATGCCTTGGGCGAAGGGGGCGTCCGGCACAGATCCGGCACAGATCCGGCACAGAATAACTGGCGTTCAAAGCGGGGAATTGTGAGGGCAGCGGGTCAGGGTCGGATCGATGTGCACAGCCGGCGTTCAGAGTTGTTGGTGCGAGGCAACGCACCAAATGTGTACGCAAGATGCCCCAGATCGGCTCAACCCGCCTTGTCGGCCGTCCGGGCGTATTCGTCGATGGCTGCAATCCAGCGGTGCTTTTCGGCCGGCGCCAGAAACGAGGCTTCGATGGAGTTGCAGGCCAGCAATGTCAGCTCTGCGTGTGACAGGCCCAGTCCCTGTTGAACCGCAAGATAGTTTTCGAGCACGTAGCCGCCAAAATAGGCCGGATCATCCGAGTTCACCGTGACGCAAAGACCGCGCGCCAGCAAGCGCTTGAGGTTGTGGTCCTCGATGCGTTCAAAGACCTTCAGCCTGACGTTCGATAGCGGACAGACGGTCAACGGCATGCGTTCGCGCGCCAGGCGCGCAACCAATTCCGAATCCTCCTCGCACCGTACCCCATGATCGATGCGATCGACCCGCAGAATGTCCAGCGCCTCATAGATATAGGCCGGGGGTCCTTCCTCGCCGGCGTGCGCCACGGCCAGCCAACCCATCTGCCGCGCGCGTTCGAACACCGCGGCAAACTTCGACGGCGGATGACCGATCTCCGATGAATCCAGTCCGACCGCGGCAATGACATCCTTGTAGGGGAGGGCCTGCTCCAATGTGCGCAGGGCCTGCTCGGCGCTCAGATCGCGCAGCAGGCACAGGATCAGACGGTGGCTGAGGCCGCAGGCTCGCTCGGCCTGCAGCAACGCGCGTCGGATGCCGCCCACGACCGAGGCAAAGGCCACGCCCCGCCGGGTATGGACCTGCGGGTCGAAGAAGACTTCAACGTGCACGACGCCCTGCTCATGGGCTTTGCGCAGGTAGCCCTCGGTCAGGGCGTGGAAATCGTCCTCGTCACGCAGCACATCGGCGCCGGCATAGTAGAGGTCGAGGAAGGATTGCAGATCCGAGAACCGATAGGCCTGACGCAAGGCCTCAACGCTCACAAAGGGCAGCGAGACGCCGTGTTTCTGCGCCAGCCGAAATGCCAGCTCTGGCTCGAGAGTGCCCTCGATGTGCAGATGCAGCTCTGCCTTGGGCAATCCTCGGACGAACGCCTCCATGGCTCTGTACTGTATACGACCGGAGTGAGCTCGGTACAAATGTGTACAATAACCAGCGATCGGCGGTGACGCGCAGCGGTGTCGTTAGGTCGTTAGGATCTGTAGCAATGGGCCAGCTGACGACTCACGTACTCGATACCAGCGCCGGCCTGCCGGCCGCGGGGGTGCGTATCGAGTTGCTCGAGCTGACTTCGGTGGCTCCCAAACTGATCGCGAGCGCCACGACGGGCAACGATGGGCGTTCGCCCGGGCCGCTGATCGCCGGCGCCGGATTTCGCGCCGGTCGCTACGCCCTCACATTCTATATGGCCGAGTATTTCAGGGGCCGCGGCATTGCCTTGCCGGCTCCGGCGTTTTTCGAGGAGGCCGTGATCCGGATCGGCATCGCGCACCCGGATCAGCACTACCATGTGCCCTTGCTGATCACGCCCTGGAGTTACTCGGTGTATCGAGGAGGATAGTCAGGCGTGTCAGCGGACAGACCTCAAAGCGCGTCGGATGCGGTTCGCTTTGTGCTCGACGGTCAACTCGTGACCGCATCGCAGGTGCCGCCGACCCTGACCGTGCTCGAATATCTGCGCGACATCGCCCACCGCACGGGCACGAAGGAGGGCTGCGCGGAAGGAGATTGCGGCGCCTGTACGGTCGCTCTGGGCGAGCTGGCCGCCGACGGCAGCCACGTGCGCTACCGAGCCGTCAATTCCTGCATACGGCTGCTGCCGAGCATCGACGGCCAGGAAGTGGTCACCGTAGAGAGCCTGCAGGCCGAAGACGGCAGCCTGCACCCGGTGCAGCAGGCAATGGTCGATCAGCATGCATCGCAATGCGGGTTCTGCACGCCCGGATTCGTGATGTCGCTGTTCGCGCTGTACCTGCAGACGGCGGCACCGACGCGCGAGCAAGTGCTCGAATCCCTGTCCGGCAATCTGTGTCGCTGCACGGGCTATCGCCCGATTATTGAAGCGGGTTGCCGCATGGGCGGCTATCCGCCGCCGGCGCATTGGGGACCGCAGGCGGCGCACTCATCCGCCCGTTGCGAGGCATTGCGCTCGATCCGGCGCGAGCAAGCCCTGAAACTGCCCGGCTGGTGTGCACCGCGCAGCACCGATGAGCTGGCCGAGGCGCTCGCAGCCGAACCGGACGCCGTGGTGCTGGCCGGCGGAACCGATGTCGGGTTATGGGTCACCAAGCAGCTGCGGGAGCTACCGGCCATCATTTACCTGGGCGAGGTTGCCGAGCTCAAACAGATTCGTCATGAGGCGGCCGGAATCGTAATTGGCGCTGCGGTCTCCTTGAGCGACGGCTGGGCAGCGATCGTCGCCGCGTTTCCGCAGCTCGCCGAGCTGGCGCAGCGTTTTGGCTCACCGCCGGTGCGTAATTCGGGCACCTTGTGCGGCAATCTTGCCAACGCCTCTCCGATCGGCGATTCGATGCCGGCGCTGATCGTGCTCGGCGCTGAGCTCGAGTTGCGCTGCGGACCGCACACGCGCCGGCTGCCGCTCGAGCGCTTCTATCTGGGTTATCAGCGCAAGGATCTGGCATCCGGGGAGTTCATCGTCTCGGTCACCGTGCCCCCGCCCCGAGCGGGACAATTGCTGGCGAGCTACAAGGTCTCCAAGCGCATCGAGCAGGATATCTCCGCGGTCTGTGCCGCCTTTGCAGTGCAGCTCGAGCACGGCAAGGTGCGCGCGGCTCGAATCGCCTTTGGCGGCATGGCGGCAATTCCGGCGCGCGCGCCCGCGACCGAGAATGCCTTGATCGGCACCGACTGGACTCATGACAGCATTGAAGCCGCGGCTGCCATGCTGGTCGATGATTTCAGTCCCTTGACCGATTTGCGGGCCACCCAGGCGTATCGAGGGCAGTGCGCCGGTAACCTGCTGCGCCGCTTCTATCTGGAGCATGGCGCAGCGGGCACTGCGGTGCGCACCGCCGATGCCGTTGCGGCTTCGGGCTGAGCATGGCGCTGATCGGCAGCGCGGAACGCCACGACAGCGCGCACCTGCATGTCAGCGGCCGAGCGCTGTATGCGGATGACATCCCGTTGCCCGCCAACGCCTTGCACGCCGCTTTCGCTCTCAGCAGCATCGCTCATGCTCGCATCCGCGCCCTGGATCTCACGGTGCCGTTGAGCATGCCGGGAGTGTCGGCGATTGCGACCGCCGGCGATGTTCCCGGCGAAAACAACTACGGCAGCGTGCTGCACGATGACCCGATCTTCGCCGACTCGCTGGTTCAATACGCCGGCCAGCCGTTGTTCGCGGTCGCCGCAAGCTCCTACAGGAACGCGCGCAGGGCGGCAGGCAGCGGCCGTGTCGACTATGAAGCGCTGCCGGCGATCCTGGATATCCGCGCCGCGCTCGCGGCCCAGAGCTATGTGCTGCCCTCCGAGCGCATCGTGCGCGGGCGACCGCTCGAGGTGCTGGCGCAAGCCGAACATCGCCTGCGCGGCACGTTGCAGATTGGCGGTCAGGATCATTTCTACCTCGAGGGGCAGATCGCGATCGCCGTGCCGCAGGAAGACGGTGCCATGCTGATCCACAGTTCCACGCAACATCCCTCTGAGGTCCAGCAGATCGTGGCCCGCGCGCTGGGCCGGCGCGCGCACGATGTCACCGTGCAATGCCGGCGCATGGGCGGCGGATTCGGCGGCAAGGAAACCCAGCCGGCCCTGATTGCCGCGGCCGCAGCCGTGCTCGCCGCCGGCACGGGGCGCCCGGTAAAACTGCGTCTGGACCGCGACGCGGACATGATCATGACCGGCAAGCGGCACGATTTCCTGGCCGAGTATGAAGTCGGCTTCGACCAGGCAGGCCGAATGCTGGCGCTGACGCTCATGCTGGCTTCGCGCTGCGGCTATTCAGCGGATCTGTCCGGACCGGTCAACGACCGGGCGATATTGCACCTCGACAACGCCTACTATCTCGAACACGTGCAGATCATTTCGCATCGCTGCAAGACACACACCGTATCCAACACCGCCTTTCGCGGCTTCGGCGCGCCGCAGGGCATGATGGTGATCGAGCAGATTCTCGATGAGATCGCGCGCACGCTGGCACTGGATCCGCTCACCGTGCGCCGCGCCAACTTCTACGGCCTGGATAGCCGCAACCTGACGCATTACGGCCAGCTGGTCGAGCACAATGTCATCCATAAGATCGTCGATCGCCTGGCCGAGCGCGGCGCCTATGTGCGCCGTCGCGCGGACATTGCCGCCTGGAATGCCGTCAATCCGATCATCAAGCGTGGCTTGGCACTGACCCCGGTCAAGTTCGGCATCTCCTTCACCTCGACGATTTTCAACCAGGCCGGCGCGCTGGTGAATCTCTACAGCGACGGTACCGTGCTGCTCAACCATGGCGGCACGGAGATGGGGCAGGGCTTGTTCATCAAGGTGGCGCAAGTGGTCGCGGCTGAGCTCGGCCTGCCGCTCTCGGCGATACGCGTGTCGGCCACGGACACCTCCAAGGTGCCCAATACCTCGGCGAGCGCGGCCTCCTCGAGCTCGGATTTGAACGGCAAGGCCGCGCAGGCCGCGGCACGCTCGATTCGCCAGCGGCTGGTGCAGATGATCTGCGACAGCCACGCCGTGCAGGCTCAGGAAGTACGCTTTGAGGACGGCCAGGTGCTGGTCGGCGAGCGTCAGTTCAGCTTTGCCGAAATCGTGCGGGAAGCTTATCGTGCGCGCATCGCCCTGTCCTCGACCGGGTTCTATCGCACGCCGAAGATTGAATGGGACAAGGCGGCCATGCGTGGGCGACCGTTCTTTTATTTCGCCTTCGGGGCTGCGCTGAGCGAGGTCGCCATCGATACCCTGACCGGCGAGACGCAGCTGCTGCGGGTGGACATCCTGCACGATGTCGGCAGCTCGCTCAATCCGGCCATCGACCTGGGACAGATCGAGGGGGGATTTCTGCAGGGGGTTGGCTGGCTGACCTCGGAGGAGCTGTGGTGGAACGCGCGCGGTGAGCTGCAGACGCATGCGCCATCGACCTACAAGATCCCGACCGCGCGCGACTGGCCGCTGCACGCCACGGTGCAGCTGCTGGAAGGCGAGCCCAACGCGGAGGAGACGATTTATCGCTCCAAGGCGGTCGGGGAGCCGCCATTGATGCTGGCGATCTCGGTGTTCCACGCGATCCGCGACGCCATTGCCAGCTGCGGTGCGCCGCGGGCGCTGCCGGATCTGACCGCGCCGGCGACGCCGGAGGCGGTATTGAACGCGATTGGCGCCGTTCGCGCGCGTTCGGTGGCATGAGCGCGCGCGCCTGGCCGCTGGAGCTCATGCGGTTACTGCAGCGCGATGCCGTCGTGGTGCGCATCGTGCTGGCAGGCGCGCGCGGCTCCGTGCCGCGCGAGCCCGGAGCGTTCATGCTCGTGGGCCCCTCGGAGCTGGTCGGCACCATCGGCGGCGGCGAGATGGAATGGCAGGCGCTGGCGGCGGCGCGCGCATTGCTAGCCCAGCCGGCGGTCCCGGCGCGAACACAGCGCATGGTGCTGGGCGCGGACCTGGGGCAATGCTGCGGCGGGGTCGTGGAGCTGTGGCTGGAGCGCTATACGCGCGCCGATCTGACTGTGCTGCGCGCGGCCGGTGAGGCGGCGCGCCGCGGACCAGTCCTGCTGCGCAGCCGCCTTGCGGGATCGCACATCGAGCGCGAGCTGATCGGCGATGCCGGCCTGGGGTCCGAGGCCGATGGCATGCTGCGCTCGCGCCGAGCGCTCGCCACGCCGCGTCTGCATTGTGATGCTGCCGATCAGATCAGTTTACTGGAGCGGCTGGATGACGACCTGCCGCCGCTGTGGCTGTTCGGCGCCGGATATGTGGGTCAGGCCCTGGCTCGCATTGCGACCGAGCTGCCACTGCGGCTCACGTGGATCGATTCGCGCGCCGAGCTGTTTCCGGTGCAGACAGACCAGTCGATTCAGATCCTGTGCAGCGCGGATCCCGTGGCCAGCCTCGCGGCGGCTCCAAGCGCTGCCTGCTACATCGTGCTGACCCACAGCCACCCGCTCGACTACCGGCTTTGTCGCGCGATTCTCGCGCGTGGGGATTTCGCCTGGCTCGGACTGATCGGCTCGACCAGCAAAGCCGCCAGGTTTCGCTCGCGCCTGAGGCGCGATGGCGTGCCGGCCGAGCGCATCGCGCGGCTGGTGTGTCCCATCGGCCTTGCGGGCATCGTCAGCAAATGGCCGGCTGCCATTGCGGTCGGCGTCGCCGCTCAGCTCATGCAGCAGATCAGTGCTGGCGCCGGTGCGGGTGCCGGTGTGGTCGCGCGCGAGCACGCCGCGCTGGCGAGCGATGTTGCCCCCTGTGCCCAAGGCAGCTGTGACTCATGCACGCAGCGGTGATGACCTATCTGCTGGACTGGTTCGGCCTGCTGCTGCGCTGGCTGCACCTCGTGGCAGGCATTGCCTGGATCGGCGCGTCCTTCTACTTCGTCTGGCTCGACAATCACCTGCAACCCCCCGGATCCGACGGGCGCGATGATCCGGACGTGGCCGGAGAGTTGTGGGCCGTGCACGGCGGCGGCTTCTACCGCTCGCAGAAGTACCGGCTTGCGCCGGCGCGATTGCCGGCAACGCTGCACTGGTTCTATTGGGAGGCCTACACCACCTGGCTGTCCGGGTTCGTGCTGCTGTGCCTGCTGTATTTCCTGCGCGCCGAAGCCTATCTGATCGACCCGAGCGTCGCGCTGCTGTCCAAGCCCACGGCCATCATCATCGCTCTGGCGTTTGTGATTGCCAGTTGGCTGATCTACGACGCTCTGTGCCGCTCGGGGCTGGGTCAGCGTACCGTGGCGCTGTCGGTCACCCTGGGGCTGCTGTTTTCTGCCGAGGCCTGGGGACTGTGCCAGCTCTTCAGCGGCCGTGGCGCCTTCATGCTGTTCGGATCGGCACTGGGCACGATCATGGTCGCCAACGTGTTGTTCGTGATTATCCCCGGCCAGCGCGAGCTGGTGCATGCCAAGCAGCAAGGGCGCGAACTGGATCCGGCGCCCGGGCGCCGAGGCAAGCAGCGTTCCGTGCACAACACCTATCTGACGCTGCCGGTTTTGTTCGTCATGATCAGCAATCACTACGCCATGACGTACGGGGCGCGATACAACTGGCTGGTGCTGATTGCCATGAGCGTCGCCGGCATCTGTATCCGCGCCTGGTTCGTGCGCCGGCATCGGCCCTCCGGACGCACCGGTCTCGTGCCGGCACTGCCGGCGCTGCTGGCGGCGCTGACGCTGGCGGCGATCGTAATCGCGCTGGCGCCATCGCGCGGCCGTGGCGCAGCCGACGCGGGGCGGCTGGCACGGGCCGATGAGCTCGCGCAGGCACAGCGCATCGTCGGGCAGCGCTGTGCGCCCTGTCACGCGGCGAAGCCCACGCAGGCCGGTTTCGCCGCCGCCCCCAACGGCCTGATGCTCGAGAATATCGATCAGATCCGCTCGCACCTGCCCGAGGTGCAGCAGCAGCTGCTCACGCATGCGATGCCGCTCGGCAATCTGACCGGCATGACGCCGGACGAACGCGCGCGGCTGTTGAGCTGGCTCGCTCAGCTGGCAACGCAATAGGTCGCAC
>Ga0302326_10001591_pt1 | contig 57254 bp, 61 predicted proteins | sample Palsa_T0_3_FD_202264 | JGI IMG/M metagenome (GOLD analysis project Ga0302326, IMG submission 202264) | Peat permafrost microbial communities from Stordalen Mire near Abisko, Sweden - Palsa_T0_3 | ecosystem: Environmental > Terrestrial > Soil > Palsa > Peat permafrost | place: Sweden: Abisko...
AAGCGAACGCCCCGCATACGCTCATTGCCGGATCGACGGGAAGCGGCAAGTCGGTACTTATGCAAAATATAATTCTGGCGATCGCCTGCACCAACACGCCAGCACAAGCCACCATTGTCCTCATCGATCCCAAGCTCGGCGTCGATTACTTTGCGTTCGAAGGGCTACCGCATTTGCAAGGAGGGATTATCGACGATCAAGAGCGCGCAATCGAGCGCCTAGGCCAGCTTGTAGACGAGATGAATCGACGGTATACGGTTCTGAAGGAAAATAGGGTTTCGAATATTTTCGATCTTAACAGGAAGTCAAATGCGACCGAGCGGTTGCCGTTCCTATGGGTTATCCACGATGAATTTGCTGAATGGATGATGACTCCAGACTATGCCGATGCTGTGGCGAGTATTGTCGGGCGATTGGGCGTGAAGGCTCGCGCGGCCGGCATCTCTCTCGTATTTGCTGCCCAGAGGCCGGATGCGAATGTCATGCCGATGCAACTGCGGGCCAATTTGGGGAATCGGCTCGTCCTTCGAGTCGATGGAGAAGGTACGTCTGAGATTGCTCTCGGCGAAAAGGGCGCTGAGCGACTTCTCGGCAAGGGACATCTCGCTGCCAAGCTTGAGGGAGAATCCGAAACGATTTTCGGTCAGGTTCCATTTGTGGACAGCGAATTTCTGACCAGCGTCGTCAGGGTCTTAACTTGAGTACGGAGAAACGGGCCTCGACGCGAGAGAAGTTTTGGATTTCGCTCCGCTCGCGAGGAGCATATCGGGAATATGCGGAAGACAGAAACCAGGATGCCCGAGGCAGTTATTTACGATCAGTCCGCTCCCATCTTGCGTCATAAAACAGCTATTCGCCGACTGGGCCATTCCCGCCCGGTTGCGTTGGCCCAGATTCATGGGTTGATCGGTCCTGACCTTTCCTTCTTTGACTATGGTTGCGGCTTTGGTGAAGATGTCCGGCTTCTGAAGGCAGGGGGTATAGAAGCGGACGGCTGGGACCCCCACTACCGGCCTGATACAGCAAGGCGTTCTGCCGATTGCGTTAACCTCGGTTACGTGTTGAATGTGATCGAAGAGACGCGGGAGCGGGAACAAACCCTACGAGCAGCGTTTGATCTCGCCTACAAAGCAATTGTCGTTTCAGTTCGGGTCGATCAGTCGCTCAATAGCGGCATCGAGTTCTCTGACGGCCTCGTTACCAATTCAGGTTCATTCCAGAAGATCTACACGCAGGCCGAGTTCCGGGAGTACTTGCAGGCGGTTCTAGGTCGCAAGCCGTACATGGCCAGCTTAGGAATCGCGTATGTGTTCAAGGACGAGGCTGTAGAGACGAGCTACTTAGCTCAGCTCTCGATTACGCCACCGAGACGCGAACGTCCCGATCTCTACTCTCAGTTCGCAGGTGACCCCGACGGCCAGGAGTTGGCCGAGGTCACTCGGAAGCTCGGGCGACCTCCCCTCTCTTCTGAGTTCGATCATTACCCAACCCTGCTCGAACGCTTTGGGTCCCGTTCGAGAATCGACCGGCTCGTGATGGGTCTACTCAATTCCCAAACGCTGGCCGAAGCGAGAGACGCGAAAAGGAATGACATTCTCACTTATCTCGCAATGCTCCAGTTGCGCGGATTGCGTCCTCCACCCGTTCGGTTGTTGCCGCCTGAAACACAGGCGGACATCAAGCTGCTCTGGCCGTCGTACAAGAGCGCAATGCACGAAGGCCAGCAGTTCTTGTTTCAACTCGGCAAGCCAGAACTGATCCGGGATGCATGCCGCTCTGCTCCTGTTGGAAAACGGCTCCCTACAGACCTCTATCTCCATCAATCGGCCGAAGAATCCCTTCCTGCCCTGCTAAGAGTCCTGCTCTTCGCGGCACGCCAGATCGTCGGTGAGGTTGACTACAACATCATAAAGTTCGCGATGGATGGTCGGAAAATTTCGTTCCTGCAATACAAGGGCTTCAATGAGGATGCACACCCGGAGTTGCTACATAGTGTGCGTGTTCACCTTCCCAGCGTCTCGTACGCCATCCGGGACTATTCGGCGTCCGAGAATCCACCAATTCTTCACCGCAAAGAAGCGTTCCTCGACCCGCTATATCCAGACTATGGCGTATTTTCCGAATTAACTCGGCAAGAGGAGGATCTTGGCCTCCTCTCACGGCCCGAAATTGGGTTCCGCCAGGGATGGCAGCGGCTCCTTGCTGAATGCAATCTGAAAATCGTCGGGCACACCATCTGCAGAACCGTGAGCGTTTAGTTTCCAGGGCGAGTAGATGAACACCGGTAGTACGGCTGCCAAGCGAACAGTGAAAAATGTGCCAACAATTCAGGTGTGGGCTCGTCGAGAGATTTTGCATTCAGCGTGCTTAAGCGCTAGCTGTGTATCGCGGAGCTGGTCGAGGTTGAGCTGCAGTTCAGATGCGTAGATTTCAGCGCGCTCATGGACTCTTGCGTTTGTGATTGCGACGGCGGCTGCGACGGCAAGGGATTTTGCTAAGCGAAGGTGTTCAGAAGCAAAGGTGGCGGGCGCGTATGCTCCGAGAGACAGGATGCCGAGCACGTTGCCGGCAGCAATAATCGGAACCCCGAGCCATGACCTGAATCGATCCAGCGGTTGGGCATCGCGCCACTCCGTGTCGCGAGCTACATCCCGTAAGAGCACCGACCGTTGCTCAAACAGAATTCTCTCCAGGAATACATTCGCAGAAGCCGCGACGGTTAGTCCGATTCTTCGCGGCTCGACGCGGGGCGCTTCGCGCGCAACCATGAGGTTCGACGCGTCCTCCACAAGCAGGATAGTTGCCACATCATAGGGGACCAGATCGGAAATGCATTGCAGCAGAGTGTCGAGAACCGAGTCCATCTTTAGATTTTGACTGAGAGCAAGCGTTGACTTTCGAAGCGCTTCAGCTTCTGCGCGCGCGAGCTCAGCGGCGTCAAGATGCTCGGCGATTTGCATCACGGCCTGTTTGCGCGACGTTATGTCTTGTGCCGTCCCCACGAACCAGCGGGTGATTCCGTGGGATGGAACGGGAAAACCCTTCGCCCAAACCCAACGAACAACTCCGTCGGCCCTTACGAATCGAAACTCTTCGTCGATGCTCCCAGAACTTGCGACTTCATGAAGTCTCGAGAGGACTCGAATGCGATCCTCCGGGTGGATCAGCTCGCGGTACGAGGACGGTTTCGCGCGGAGGCTCTCGATTGTATGGCCAGTTAGAATTGCATACGCGCGGTTTACGTAGGTTACCTCCCGCGTGTCGGCATCCATCGTCCAAAAAACTTCTTGAATGTTGTCAGCCATGTGTTGAAAACGTTCTTCGCTTCTCCTCAAGGACAACTCCGCACGCGTACGTTCGGTGGCATCGCAGAGTATGAGAAGGTGTCGCCCAGGCAGATAGTTCGCCGTAGCGGAAAAGTCCACATACAGGCGCCGCCCGTCCTGCCCGACCAAACGTGCGCGCCCTCGTCTGTTCTTATTTCTCAAGAAAGAACACCATCCTCGCGCAAACGCGTCGTCGTTGATGAAGAAACAGCTTATGCTCTTGCCGATAAGTTCACCCTGCGATAGTCGCAAAATGGCTGCCGCCGCCGGGTTCGCATCTAGGCAATTACCCGCGTCATCCGCAATTAGTATTCCGTCGAGGACGTATCGGAACATCGAGGAAAATTCGCAGTCCGTATTGCGGAAAGCCTGATCAAATGCTCGATGTTCGTTGCTGAATCGCCAGAGCGAATAGACGTTCAAAAAAGTTGCGAACACTAGTGTCGCGACAAGCGACAGAGGAACTAAGGTCGTGCCGGGAACAGAATGGTAGCTGGCACCTAAAAGCGATACACAAAGAAATACAATCGAAATCATCAACGTGACAATGGAGCACCATCGAATCCATGGTGACGATGTACGGGTAAAGGTGCCGGAGATTTGTGAACGTCTATTTCGATTTCGTTCCATAGGTCACACCAAAGCTAATCTACGAAATGTCCGTAGCATAGTCCCCTTCTAAGTGTTCGCGGCGTCGGGAGCTGATTTGTCCGGGAAAAAGGACAGGTTTTACTCGACCGGATGCGGGTAGAGCGCAGCGCGCGGGCTTCGGCGGTCTGGTCAGTGTCTACGAAGGATTGCTACTTGCGGTAGGGAGTGGTCTAAGACTTGCCGCGATCTTACTGATGGCTCATTACTTATAAATTCCGCGGTCGAGCGCGTCAATCAATTGTGCCGCTCTGACTCCAAAGGTCCCTGCAATTCGAAGAAGTGTCCTTAGGGTGATCGGTCTACCCGCCTCGATCTGCTGCCAATGACGAGCCGAGAAACCAAAACCAATCATGTCCTCTTGTGTGTAACCATGCTTCTTCCGAAGTTCCCTAATTCGGATCCCTAGCGCACGAAAGAATTGTCTCTCATTAATCACTCACTCTATTTAGGGACTTGAATACGCAATGACCACGAGCAGAATAGCTTGAACCACGCAACCTCAACCGTTCAGAGTCAAGATCAGAAGGGCTGTCGAGCAGAAGGCTTCTGTGGCAAGTCAGAGATCACAACGGCGTTGGGAAGGCCGCGAACCAGCTGGCAGAAAGTCGTTTTGAATATCGAACAAATGCGTAGCAGTGTTGTGGCAGTTGTTGGACGGCCCGATTCAATCTGCTGCCAATGGCGAGCAGAGAAGCCATGGGAAATCATATCCTCAAGCGTATAGTCGTGCGCCCGCCGCAGGTTACGGATTCGACGTCCAAGAGCCGTAAAGAAGTCACGCGCATCGATCACCTCTATCCATTTAGTCGTACACGAGCAAAAACACCACGAGCAGAATAGCTGTACAACTATTTGTGTGAATGATACCCTCCGCAAAAGGGGGCGCCTCATCGCGCATTCTGAATACGCGAAATGGATTCGTCAATCACGATCGGATTTCGTCAGCCGGCGGCAAGCTTAAACACTGCGGACGCCCGTGGAACTGAAATATCGCGGCCGCCTGACGAGGGCCGTGATTTGGATGAGAGTCTAATTGCGCGTATTCAAGCAAACGATCACGACGCGATGTCGCAATTGTTTCATCGGTATGCCAAAGGGGTACGCAGTGTTGGTCTGAGAATACTTCGTGACAACGGCGAGGCTGATGATCTCGTTCAGGAGGTGTTCCTTTACATCCACCAGCGTTGCCGTTTGTTTGACTTCGCTCTAGGAACCGCGCGGTCTTGGATTTTTCAGGTTACCTACACCCAGGCGTTAATACGCAGAAGGCGATTGAAGTCCCACGGTTTCTACGTGTCCTTAATGCCGGACGGTCCGACCGAAAATGAATGCTCCGGTTCCGGAGGCGTACTGTACGAACTTACTGCTGAGGGCTGCTTCGGTCGAAATGGATGGACGAGCGTCTGGGATAGCCTGACCGAATTCCAGCGGGAGACCTTGCGGCTGCACTTCTATGAGGGCTGCACGTTCGCCGAAATTGCGGAGAAGTTGGGTCAATCCTACGTTAACATCCGCCATCACTACTACCGTGCACTCGAGAGACTTCGTAAACATGCGAATGAGAACGAACTGAAATGGCCCTAAACCAAGATAGACAGGTCAGACGAACCGTCGTTGAGGCATTGTAACAAATGGATTCGCATGAGAAATACCTCGAACTGTGTGCCGCTTCAACGGCGGGTGAACTAAGCGTCCGGGAGGAACTGGCCCTCGCGGAGCACCTTGCGAATTGCGCATCCTGCCGGCAGGCGAAACATGAATTTGAGTTGGCGGTCGAGAAGGCCATCCCGGCCTTGGAGCACGACGTCCCATCACATTCAGAGAAATCGGACGCGAATTGGTCTATCGAGAAGGCCGAGGCAGCTTTGTTCGAGAGGCTAAGAACGGATAAGAGTACTCGGCACACAGACGCCGATGCCGGAGCAGTGAAGACAAGCGAGGTGCCTGCAGGTCACCGATTCACGTACAGGCCGTCAAACATTCCGTGGGCCGAACTCTGGATGCCGGTAGCAGCGTGCGTTTTGCTGGCCATCTCGCTGGGAATCCTAGCGTATCGAAGTGGAATCAACCACGGCGCGGACAGCGTGCAATCATCAGCGCTGCCTGCAAAATCCACCTTGGGATCGGTCGAGGAGCAGATCAGCGATTCCGGCCACGAGAGAGCCCAACTTCTGGCAAAGCTGACCGATGGCGATCGTGCCCTCAAGGATCTCAAATCGGAAGTGGCCGAGCAGGCCGAGGAAATCAAGCGGCTAGAATCTTTGAATACTGCTTCTCTTAAGCGAACCCAGAACGACGAGCGCTCCGAAGCAAGCGCTTCGGCTGAATCTTCAAGACGTGACGCCGAAATCGCTGCGGCACAAGCGAACCTGCAGGCACTTCAAGCGAAGGCCGACTCACTCAGCAAGCAGCGAGAAGATGCCGCAAGGCACGCCCTCGCTTTGGAAGCGAAGGTTGAAGAATTAACCGAAGTCGCGCGTAGCCGGGAGCAGGCGCTCGACGAGCAGCAGGCTGAGTTCGCCAAACAGCAGGAACTCCTCGACCATGATCGCGACATTCGCGAGTTGATGGGTGCGCGCGACCTGTATATTGCCGAAGTTCATGATGTCGCGGGAAACGGAGAGACAGAGAAGACGTACGGGCGTGTGTTCTACACCAAAGGGAAGTCGCTGGTCTTCTATGCGTACGACCTGGATCAGGAAGCGGGTTTGAAGAACGCCAGTGCATTCCAGGCGTGGGGACGGCGCGGCGTCGACAAGCAGCAGGCGCTGAGTTTGGGAGTATTTTACGAAGACAACGCCAACAAAAAGAGATGGGTCCTGAAGTTTGACGATCCTAAAGCCCTCGCAACGATTGACGCAGTATTTGTAACCGCGGAGCCAAGCGGCGGAAGTCATCACCCAAGCGGAAAACAATTGTTGTTCGCCTACCTCCGCGTAACCCCGAACCATCCCTAATCCGAAGTCAGCCTCGAAGAAACGCTGTCCTGATTTACGGACAGGACTCTCATTGGCACAAAAATACCTGCAGTTCGCATAGACCTAATAGTGAGGCGACGTTCCTCGCTCCGGAGGTTCCTTGCGAGTGCGAACTGCATGGCTCTTCATCATCCTCGGCTTGTCTCTTGCGACGATTTGTAAAGCACAGTCTCCTACGGGGACGATCAGCGGAATCGTCGTGGATCCCTCGGGCGGGATCGTTGCCGGTGCCGAGATTCTGATCGTCAGCGACACAACGAACGTTCAGTACCCATCGAAGACCGACGCTGAAGGTGTCTACGTCGTTCCGAATCTGCCGCCCGGTCCGTACCGGATTCAAGTTTCTAAGATTGGGTTCAAGACGATAATCAAGCCTGACATCGTAATTCACGTGCAGGACGCCCTGGCGATCAATTTCAGGTTGCCGCTCGGAGCCGTTTCTGAAGTTGTGACCGTGCAGGGCGGCGCGCCACTTGTGAATACAGAAACGGGGTCAGTTAGCACAGTGATCGACAGACAACTGGTCGAGAACCTGCCCCTGAATGGGCGGAGCTTCAACACCCTGCTGCAACTTACACCGGGCGTCGTGATTGCACCTGCCAACAACAACTCGCCGGGTCAATTCAGCATCGCCGGACAACGAACGAGTACGAACAACTTCACGGTCGATGGCGTATCCGCAAATTTCGGTGTCCAAGCCGGCATCACGGCGGGTGGCGGATCGGGTCTCGGTCAGTCGCAGGCTTTCAGTGCATTGGGTGGAACAAGCAGTCTCGTCTCCGTGGATGACCTGCAGGAATTCCGAATCGAAACTTCATCGTTTTCACCCGAGTTCGGGCGCCAACCCGGCGGGCAGGTATTACTCACGACCCGTTCCGGCACCAACGACTGGCACGGCGGAGCGTTTGAATATTTCCGAAACGATGTCATGGATGCGAACGACTGGTTTTCCAACAACGCGGGTCTTAATCGGGCCGAGGAGCGGCACAACGATTTCGGCGGGTACCTGGGTGGGCCCATCTGGAAGGGCAGAACGTTTTTCTTTTTCTCATATGAAGGCGCCCGGCTGAGACTACCGATAACGATCGTTACACCTGTTCCTTCCCTCTCGTCGAGGCAAGGCGCTCCCGCCGCTCTGGCGCCTTTCCTCGATGCTTATCCGCTGCCGAACGGCCCAATTTCTCCCGACGGTTTTACGGCGCAGTATGCGGGCAACTTTTCGAATTCAGGCACGCTCAACGCGACGAGCCTGCGGATTGATCACTTCTTCAATTCTCATTTCTCAATCTTTGGCCGCTACAACTACGCTCCTTCGCAAACGGTGAATTTAAGTAGTCCCGGAGAACTGGACACGATTCCGGTGAATACCCAGACATTCACAGTGGGTGTGAATTCAGAGTGGGGAGGAAGCATATCGAACTCTCTCCGTGGCAACTACTCAACCCAGACTTCGAACCTCCAATCCGCGCTCCACGCCATGGGTGGGGCGACGCTTCCCGATCCGAGTCTCTATCTCGGAAACCTGCCGTTTCCGTCGAACGAGTTGAACTTTGAGACATTCGATACATATTTCTTCGCGGCTGGGACAATCGGTCACAACCAGTCGAAGCAGGTGAATATTGTCGACGATCTTTCCTGGACCGTCGGCGTCCACAAACTCAAGTTCGGAGTGGATGGACGCATCGTATTTCTCAACGAGCATGCTGCGGCAGGTTCGCTCAGCTATTCTGCAGATTCGGTCCAGGACTTTCTTGCGACAGGACAAACCGATTTGTTTGCCACGACCACAAGTCCCGCTCAGATTAAGGCGCCCGCTTTGTCCCTGTACGCGCAGGATACGTGGAACGTTACGCAGCGACTTACACTGTCCTACGGACTGCGTTGGGAACTGAGTCCCGCGCCGTCCGCGCGTGGTAACACGCTTCTCGCCGCATGGGAAAATGTCAACGTTCCCGCGGCGATAAGTCTCGCACCATTCGGCACGCCGCTGTGGAAGACGCGGCATGCGAATTTTGCCCCACGGTTCGGGTTGGCCTATCGGCTGAATTCAAAAGGGGATTTCGTAATTCGGGTGGGTACTGGCGTGTTCTACGACCTGGGTCTGGGCGCGGCCTCTCTCGTCCCATCCTACTGGCCGAATTCAGCAACGACATTTTTCCCAGCGGTCTCCGTCCCGCTCACAAACGCATCCTCTTTCCTTCCGCCAATATCGCTTCAGCCTCCCTACTCGGATCAAGTGTATGCGTTTTCGCCGAACCTCGAACTTCCCAAGTCGTATCAGTGGAATGTCGCAATCGAGAAATCGTTTGAAGGCAAGCAGGCTTTGAGCGTTACCTACGTCGGCCAAGCGGGGCGCGACCAGTTACGGAAATCAGCCTTCGAGCAACCGAACGCCAATTTCGCAGGCATCTTCTACTTGACCCAGAACAGCGCTTTGTCGAATTACAACGCGCTGCAAGTTCAATATCGGCGTCCGCTATCGGGACGTGTCCAGGCGCTGCTGAACTACAGCTACTCGCACTCGCTCGACAACGGATCGGATGACAGCGTTGCCGGTCCTTCCAACACGGTCATCCCTTCGCAAGGTGACTACGCGTCGTCGAGCTTCGATGTGCGGCACAGTTTTTCCGGGGCGATACTGTGGCAGCTTCCGTCGACGAGCCACTTATCCGTACTGGATGCGATTACGCGAGATTGGTCTCTCGATACGGTGATCGTCGCGCGATCGGGTTTCCCCTTCAACGCACTGGTCGACTTGGGGGCGTCCGAGGTAGCCGGACAATTCACGCGCCCAGACCTGGTAACGGGCCAGCCGGTCTGGATCGCGAGCGCGCAGGCGCCAGGAGCAAAAATGCTCAATCCCAACGCATTCGTGGTTCCTGCGACTGTTCGTCAGGGCACGGAAGGAAGAAACGACATAGCGGGATTCGGTTTTACGCAAGCTGACATTTCACTCGTGAGGCTGTTTTCTCTGGGGGAGCGAATGAAACTGCAGTTCCGAACCGATGCGTTCAACGTGCTCAATCATCCTAACTTCGCAAATCCGCAAGGGTTCGTTCAATTCGGTCCGCTGTTCTTTCAGTCGACACAGATGTTGAACCAGGCTTTAGGCGGGCTCAATCCGCTTTTCCAAAGTGGAGGTCCGCGTTCGTTGCAGTTATCTCTGAAACTGACCTTCTAATCCTCACAGAAGAATCTGGATTTGGCGACGGCTCAGCAAGCCGAACGTGTGTGGGTGGAGTTGTGTCTCGAAATGATCAGGATCGTACACAGTGTTGCAATAATCGTGGTGGCTCTCTGCTGCGCGACGGGCGCGCGCGCTCAGGCCGTCGAAGGCGCCGCATATGATCGGGTGCCTGTGCGCCTGGATGAGCGCGTGGTAGAAAATCCACGTCCGGTTACGCCGATGGACTTGCTGGCACTGCGCGATCCGAAAGGCGTGAGCATCTCGCCGGATGGCAGCGCAGTCGCATTCGTAGTGGGTCAGGCTGATTACGAAACAAACGGATACCGTTCCGGACTTTTTGTCGTGGGAACCGAGACTGGAAGCCGTGTCCGGGCGCTAGGCAATGCGGGAATGCCGCACTGGGATGATATCAATCAATGGATTGACGAAGCTCCGCAATGGTCGCCCGACGGAAAACAGATTTCGTATCGAACAAAAATGGACTCCACAGAGCACTGGCAGGTGGCAGTGTGGAATCAGGCGACTGGTGAGCGGGAAAAAGTGACAACGGTTCCGGGTGATGTGGTGATTTACCACTGGTGTCTGAATGGGACGTCATTGTTTCTGCAGAGCGCGAAACCGCGCTCCAACGATCAGGCGGGGAACGTAGGAGAAAGCGGCATACCGTTCAATCGAGCGATCCATCCCTACCAGGTCATTCCGATTCTCACGCAAATGGAAGCAGCGAAAGAAGCGGAACACGAATACTGGATTTACGATCTCACGATGGAGCGAGTGCGTCCGGCGACACAGACCGAGATTGCGGAGTGGGGGTCTTGGAATTCCAGCGGTGTGTCCTCAAATCTCAACTCCGCGCTTGCGAACTATCACATCATCGAGGCTCTTCCATCGCCGGATCAATTGAAGACCGCCTATCTCTATGCGCTCGACACCGCCGCACAATCGAAGACGTGGGGAATCCGACTCCTTGTAAGTTCCGATCACGAGCAACACATTACTGAAGTGACCCCGGGAGGGCATCGCGTCGAACAGTATTGGTGGGCTGCCGACGGAAGTACGTTGTTTTACACCGAACATCGTGGGCGCGGGCATTCTCCCGAACTCTGGGCATTCCACGTGTCCGAATCAAAGTCGCAGTTGGTCTATAAGGCGGACGGTCGAGACTACCTTTCTTCGTTCTCCTCCGACGATGCAGGACAAGTGTTCGCGTGCCTCCTCGAAAACAACACGTCGCCACCACATATTGCGGTGATCGACAGGGCGACCAAGCAGGTTCGAACTCTCGTAGATCTGAATCCTGGCTTTTCGTCCCTCGAGACGGGAAAGACGGAGCGCCTCGAAGGAACAAACTCTTATGGGGAAGACTGGTTTGCCTATCTTGTTAAACCTCTAGATTTCGTTGCAGGCAAGCGCTATCCGCTCATCGTGACGACATATCGAAGCGGCGACTATTTTCTTCGCGGCGCTTCCGGTGATGAAAATCCGATCGAGGTCTATGCCGCCCATGGTTTTGCGGTGCTGTCGTTTGACGTTGGGTGGTTGCGGAACCCTGAACAGGGCGATTTTGACGCAAAGATTCTCGACTGGGCGTCTCCCGTGGCGTCCATGGAAGACGCGATTCGTCGGCTGGCGAAGGACGGAATCATCGACCCGACAAAGGTTGGAATTGGGGGATTCAGCCACGGCGAAGAGATTGCCGGCTACGCGGTGAGTCATACGAATCTGTTCCGGGCTGCGTCGGGTGCCGCGGGTTACGATCCGTGCTTTTATTTTCTCGGAAGTGACGAATGGCACGACGTTTTCGAAGAGTGGGGACTGGGGGGATGGCCCTGGGGCAAGTCTCGTGAGAATTGGCAAAAGATTGCGATGTCGATGAATGCCGATAAAATCGTGGCTCCGATCCTGCAGAACGCTTCGGATTCGGAGTACCTGATCTACCTCCCTCTGTATCGTTCGCTTGCTGACCTCGGCAGACCCGTCGAGCTGTACCTTTATCCGAACGAACTGCACGTGCGAAACCAGCCCCGACATCGGCTGGAGATTTACGAACGGAATCTCGACTGGTTTCGCTTCTGGTTGAAAGAGGAGCAGGATCCGGACCCGGCGAAAACAGAGCAATACAAACGATGGAAGCACTTGCGCGACAAAGCGAATCGACCCTCGGAGAACTCTTCTGTCTTGCCGACCGCACTTCCACCAGCGTCGAAGTGAAAAAATCCCCGGGGTGCCCGACAACCGAGCACTCCGGGGGCACGGCTTACTCCTCGGCAACATACGCCATGGCAGTTTCCCGATGCGGGTTCGCAATATCCGCGCCGGGCGCCAGCTTGACCAACGAGTCCTCGGAGCAGATCGCTACCGCTGCATCCGCGAGTTTCGAGATCTCGGGTTTGCTGTATTTCATGAGTATCACCCCCTTTTTGTCTGATTTTCTCGGCCGAGAATCTTTTGGTCGGAGTAACACACGACATGCGTTGCAAACGGCTGCGGAACAACTCCGTCTCTGTAGCGGCTTTCGCGAGCGCGAAGACTGCGCAGCCAGTCTTCCAGTGCAAGCGTGCGTAGCAGCGGCACGGTCGCGACATCGCGCCCCTGTTCGGCGTTTTGAACGGCGCGTTGCAACTCTTTGCAGTTGACGATTCCGAGTTCTTCGGTGAGGAATGGCCCGCCGCTCCGCAGGCGCGCGTATTCCGCGCTGACCACCTTCACGAGCGCTCTGCTGACGTATGCTTTTCGGCGGCGATCCAGGATCTCCCGAGGCACCATGTCCGCCAGTGCGCGACGCATGAGAGATCGCCGCTCGTGCGGCCGAACCATCTGTTCGCGAGGGATGGAAATGCAGAAGGACACGAGATCGCGATCGAGCAATGGATAGCGCCATTCATAGGCGGGGTTTGACTCGAGCGCCATGCAAGATAGCTGGGATCGGCAGCTGTCGACAGCAAACAAATTCGCCTGAAAGCTGGGCCTGGTTCCCGTCAGCTTTGTCCTTAGGAGCTGAACGCAGAGATCACGTTCACAACGATCCGCGAACGCTTTCGTCAGCCACGTCAATTGTGCATTGGGGCGATTCGAAACAGATTGGCGTTGGGGCAGAAACTGCCGCAGCAGCGTCGACCAAAGCGTCACGAGCGGCTTTCTCTTCGCGAACGCCCACCGAAAGGATTGCCGAACGAATCGAGAGGGCTCGAGCCCGAGGAGCAAGTCCGCGAGTTCGGGCAGAGGCGTCGGTACTCCCCCCAGAATCTCGTCACCTCCCAGCCCGGAAAGCACCGCGCGATAGCCACCGTCCGCAAGAAGTTGGCTGAAGGAGTCCGCTGCGGAGCTACGCGCGTACGGAGAGGTAGGAAGGATGCGAAAGCTATCGCTCCTTTGCCGGCCAGGTTCGAACGAATGTGGACCAACATCGATATGAGATCCCGTCCGACCGCGTGTCTGTTCGACCGATTGCGCATAGGGCAGTTCGTCCCAATTCGGCTCGGCGGAGTCGTAATACGTGACGGTGTCGAGCCGTGGCGCGATGCTCTCGCCGCCAGCCAGCAGGGAATCAGCCATGCAAACAATGGAGGAGGAATCGATTCCGCCGCTCAACTCCGCGAGTACGGGTTTCGTCGAAACGATGCGCCGCCGGACGGATTCACGGAGGATGCAACGAAACTGTTCTTCATAGTCACGGTCATGGCGATAATGAATGGTTTGAGCCGGGTCCAGGTCCCAGTATTTGCTGACCGTGAGCTGTTGTCCGTGTCGAATCCGAACCGTGGACGAGGCAGGAACGCTGAAGATGCACTCGTACGGCGTCAGGCCGCTCCGCGGGAATGACGACAACCAGCCTGCGACATAGGGCTCTGACAGTTTGGGCGCACCGCCCTCGAGAAGTACAAGAGGCTCCAAGACGGTTGACCAGGCCAAGTGACGATCATCGGCGCGATAGAAAAGGGAGCGGGCACCGATGAAATCTTTTGCCAGCACGACTTCCTGCCGGTCTTCTGAAAAAATACTGATCGCCCAATCACCGATCAGCTGCGAGAACATTCCGAAGCCCAAGCGTTCGTAGGCACTCGCCACGATCTCGACGTCTGTTGAACGCGTCGTGAGATTCAGGCTGGCGCGAATAAGGTCATTTCGATTATCGAGTCGACCGTCCCATGTCATCCAATCGCCGGTCGCGAGAAGTTGCGGTCGCAGTTGTGCCGGGTTGCAGCCGGTCTCAAAGGATCCGTAGAGCAGTGCAGATGACCTTTGACGGAGAACCGAGACGCCGTCCGGTGCGTACGGCACGAGCAGATCTTCGATCTGTCGAAGAACTTCCTCGCCGACTGGTTCTCCGTCGCGGTTCGAGACTCCGAACTGAACACTCATGAAATTCTCTCCACGGAAACTCAGCACCGGTCCAGCACGGCATAGGTTTCGATTATGCTCAGCTTGTCGTTAATCACTGTTCCTTCGACTTCTACCCAGGCGTGCGCCTGAAAAGGTAAATGACGCGCTGCGATCACGAGGCGAGCTGGTGCGCCAAGTTGCCGCAACAGACAGACGGTTGCGGCAGAGCGTTGAAGACACTGTACTGGTTTGAAATACCAGACGCAGGCCGTGTCCACTGCGGCGGAAGCACCCCTGCAGGTGGCCACGTATGATTCAACCGGCCAGATTCGCTGGCGGCGAACTCTGCTGTACAGGCTTGCAAAATCTTGACGGACGATGACCGATTCAAAGGAAAGTAGCAGCGCGTAAGCCCGGAGGGTCAGAGGGATCATGGCTGCGCTCCCAGCGTTTCTCGCTGCGTGGAATGGGCATTCATTTTGCGAACGAGTTTCAAGAGGTATCGCTCCCAGCGCGTGGTCCAGGCGGAATCGTTTTGGGAACCGGACCAAACCGTAGCGGCATAGCCAAAGAGCGCGGCCAAAGGCAAAAGCGAGTTGATTCGCCTCAGATCTTTGGGCGGAATCAGGTCTCGCATCCGATTCAGATACGCGTTTCGGAATCGCTCTTCCAGGGATGGTTCTCGACCAAATGTCTGACGAAAGTGTTGCAGCAGATACTCAAACGAGAACAGAGAGTTGCCGACAAACCCTTCCGCCCAGTCGAGGAATATGGCTCGGTCAGAGGTACAAAATATGTTGCTCGGATTGAGATCCATGTGACCTGCAGAATCGACTAAATGCAGGCTCTCGATTTCTCGCAGCCCGGCTTGTATGACTTCTTTCAGATCAGCCACTTCCAGCAGCGTGAGATTGTCGGAACACTGCAGAGGCGCTCGTCCCGCGCAGTCTGCTACGAACTGAAAAAAAGGCTCAACCAGGGAGAGCAGCCGCTGCACCCGTAGGTCCCGGGCTCCCGCCTGCAACAGTTGCTCCGAATCGTTCATGGACTGAATTTGGAAATTCGCCAAGCTCGAAGCGGCCGTTTCCCAAGAATGTATTCCGGTATTCGTTACCAGGGATTTCCCCGGGGCCTCGAGACTGACCCACGCATTCCAGTTTCGTTTGGTTGCGAGAACCGGAGCAAGAAACGAAGGGCACGTGCGGGACAGGGCGAGGGTTACGCCCCACTCGCGCACGTTTGGTTCTCCAACGGCTTTGAACCATACAGCTGCCCCATTCGTCTCAAATCGAATGAGGCTGAAGGTAGGGCTCGCATTCAGCTGCCGAAATTCGCCAGACAATTGCAGGGAATGAGGTCGCACGGACCGCTCGACCCAATCCCGGGCTTTGGTGAACCAATCGGGCTTCAGAAAGGGCTCGGTTGCAGCATTCGCTCCTCCGGTCTCCAGCTTGGCAAAAAGTGCGTCAATGGCGGCGAATTCTTGGTGGTTCGAAAACGAGTCGGCGGTCAACGCCCGCGTGTAAACCCAGCGGGTGTCCGCTCGTGGCGTTTGTGCAGATTCAATTGCGACAGCAGCGTGATAAAGAGCATCGCCCGCGAGCGCAGGAGGGCACGGCGCCACTCCGTACAGCGAAACTACGCGCAAACCGAATTGGCATTCGACGATCCGATTTATATTCGCGGCAATCCGCCGCTGGGCTGGGATTTCGATTCTAGGCAGTGTGTACTTCGCTTCGTGGGTCGAAACCAAGATCTCTCTACCGTCGCTACGGATAATGATGAGCCGCCAGGTTTCAAATGATCTTTGGTTGTCTCGACCGGTCATGCGTCACCTGATCCGGAACGGCCGACGGAGCGGTCCTCGTCGAGCAACCGCTGCTCCCGCAGACTGGCGAGAAAAATATCGACGTCGTTCTTCACGATCTCTTCCGGGGCATGGAATTCGTTAGCGACGGTTTCAACGATTGATGAGCGAAGGCAGGCCGCTTGAAGGAGTTCAACAATCCTCGCTCCCACGGGATTGAGATTAAAAAAGACGCCGTGGTCCAAATCGAGAAGGATTCCGCCGTCTTGGGATTTTGAGAGCCGCGCGCCTTGAGAGAGAGTCAGCATAGTGCATTACCGGTCACGACGACTCTGACATCCCGGAGTTTGAGACTGTACTGTGACGAAAGACTGTTCGCGATTCGACTGCCGGGCGCTAAGCGCGCGGCAATCAATGCCCTTGGTTAAGATCTGATTGGTTCAGCAACGCGGCGCTACGTTCGCGGTCGCACCCGCGTGCCGATGGAAACCCTCGAAAGGTGGCCTGTGCGGTCACCGTACGTCGGATAGCCTGCGAAGAATTCCTACGACCGTTCCAATCACCTCGACATCACCCGGACTCTTCAGACGCAAAGGACGCTCGAAACCATTCGAAAAGGGACGCATGACCAGCATTTTTCCGTCCGGAGTGCAGGACGTGCAAATGTATTGTCCGTCGTGGCCCAGCAGAATATAGGCAGGCTGCGCCCACAAGGGGGAGGAGGGCCTCGAGGTGATGCGCTTCTTACGCCGATTTATGATGATTGCTACGGCGTCGGCCAAATAAGGATGAAATGATTCTCGCGAGCGCCCGACCCAGAAGATGTCCCGAATCGAGAGATGCGGCATTTTTAGTAGCTCAGCAGCGGCCCTCCCAAGAAAATAAGGAAACTCCGCGACGGAATTGCTGCGTTGCCCGGACGGGATCAATTCTTTGCCTGCTACGGAGCGTGCGGCCTCCGTGCCACGAAGCAACGCTCGGCCCAGTAGTTCGTCCGGCATCGGCTCTGCGCCTGCGTCGGAGGGAAATACTCCCTCAGCCTTCATGAATTCCCAAGCGCTGACCGAGTACAACGCGCAAAGACTGAACAGCTTGTGGATGTGCCTTGGGCCAAGGGTTGTTGTTTCGTAGTCGGAGAGAGAACCGGCCGCGCAGAAAAACTCGTCGTTGCGCAGGGCGCGGGCGATCAGGGCGCTTTGTGCGGAGGCCTCCCGAAAGGTGAGACCGGAGCGCCGCCTCGCGCGCCTCAATAGTTCGTCCAACGGCAAGTTTGACGCAGGTTGCGGGAGTAAGGGTGGAATCCAAGGCCTACTCATACGGTCCGAGACGCGTACAGGTGTCATCGGTGCAGTTGGTCTGAGCTCGAAATCAACGGTACCGATGATGCGTGCTTCCTTGTTCAATTCCAGCTCGACGTGAGCGAAGGGAAGATGGCTTGGACAAAGGACAACGCGATTCCGCTCGACCGCATGCAGCCGGCAACACACCAAACCTCTCGCATGTTCCACCAGGAAAAAGGCTCCGCGACGTCCGGCAATTTCGGAATATGAGCCGGCAGTCGGAAGCTTGGCAATCCGGACGATGCTGCCCGGAAGCAACTCGGGGAAGGCCAAAGCGTCCCGGCATCCGATTTTTGCATACCGGAATGCGGATCTCGGCGTTTGGCGCGAGAACTCATGTCGTCGCGGCACGCCGATACGAAGCCATTCGCCAAGCGGTCGCAAAGCACCTTCAGGAACTCGTCGAAGGATGGATTCAAAGGAAAGCACCCACGTCCGATCGTCATAGACGTTGTCATCAATCAAGGTTGTATAGCGAGTTGGAAGCGAGGCCTGGAGACGGGGAATGTCGTCAAGAATCACTCCAAAGACGGCAAGCCAATCGACAAGCCGATAGCCGGAGACGCGGCTAAAAACAAAGAGCTGCTGAATGCTCGGGCTAAAACCTCTTTGGTGGACCGTGTGGTAAAGGTTGGGAGGGACGTGGAATCTCGCGTCGCCCGGGTACATCGACCTGGATTTGCGAGCGACTTCAGACAAAGTCAGGCCTCGCGCGGACAGGATGCTCCGCGTGCGCGTGGCGACAGGTGGGTTCTCCTCTTTAAGAAGCATCCGGGGCCGTTCTCCGTGAGAGCGGGATGACGACGACGTGTGAGCCGCGGAACAGTAGACGGGAAACTTCGGGAAGGGAGGAGAAAAACAGTGGAATGGCCGGAGTCCGGGACACGGAACATGTCCGGAATACAGGACGGTAGGGGCTTTCTGAGCAGTCCCGGAATATTTATTCTATTCTCTGTATCATAACGAGGTGTTGACGTATCACAACGCTTATGGAACGCCCTCCCTTTTCCCGTTCCGCAGGAGCGAAACTGAAAGATCTGCGTCTGCGGTTGGGATTGACTCTGCGCGACGTGGAAGCAAACAGCCGGCAACTCGCTGCGGAGAGGCACAATCAGGACTTTTTTATCTCACGGGGGTGGTTAAACAACGTAGAGAACGGTTCCTACACACCGAGCATTTATAAGCTTTGGTCGCTGGGTGCCATTTACCAGACGCAGTGGTCCAGCATCTTTTCGTTCTTCGGATTGAATGTCAGCGATCTCGGGCGGGATCAAGCGCTGTTCGGAGTGCCAAAGACACAGATTATTCCTGAATCGGAAGAAAACGAGGAGGGGACGGTCGTGATTCCCTTGCGTTCGCGCCAGGATTTGCCGCTCGAAAAGACGAGTCTGTTGTCACGATTGGTCGAGATCTGGGGAGAAATTCCGGTCCGGCTCATCCAGCACCTTGACCTGCGCAAGAACGTCTACGGTCTCATCGGGCTCGAAGACTATACAATGTATCCCTTGATCCGGCCTGGATCGCTTGTGCAGATTGACGGAAATCAGAGGAAGGTTCTGCCCGTCCACTGGGAAAACGAACACGATCGACCAATTTTTTTCATTGAGCTGCGCGACGAATATATCTGCAGCTGGTGTGAAATCCGAGAGGGTCATCTACTTGCGGTTCCGTATCCCAACTCGAGATGTGAAATTCGCAGGTTCCCATACCCGCGAGAGGCGGAAATCGTCGGAAGGGTTACGGGAGTTACGATGCGACTCGCTGAGCCGCAGGCGTGAGCATCACTAAACTCCTGCTTACTCTCGGAACGACTTTGCGATAACCTCTCAGCCGGAGCGCCTCGTGTCCAAACGCAGAGTCTCCAACTACAGGAAGGATCGCCGCCGCAAACATCATCACTGGCTGGTGACTCTGACATACGCGGACGGTGAGAAGTTTGCGCGTGTTTATATTGACCGGGAAAAGGCCGGAAAATTCGCAGAACGTCAAAAGAAATCGCCCTTGGTAAAAAAGACTCGCATCAAAGGGTTAAGTTAGAAATTAAGGGATAGATGTAATTAAAGTTCCGGACGTCCACAGTGGGGGGGGAATCCGGTTCTGCGCAGCGGTAGTTTGCGGCGCAGAAAACCGATCCCGTCTTGGCGGGCGATTGGCGCCTAATTGTCAGCGCTATCAAGCCCGCGGCGTTTGCGTTCATCAAAGCGAAGCGGAGAGCCTTGACAGCTGAAGTGGGCGGTTAGGCGCAGCGTTCCCGCAGGAATTGGCAAGACATGGAATAATTTTGGAGACCACGTGTAAAAGAGAATCTTCCTATATTTTCGTTTCTTGAGCTCGAACCTTCCCACCAAGCACAGGCTATATTCTACGTCGACAAAATCGGACGAGCGCAGCTTTCGCGTGCACCTCAAATTTCGATCGTAGGCCCTTCGTCGAACCTAGGGTTCCGACGCTTATCGAGATTGAGGGCGCACGCACCGAGAAGAAGTCCGATTCGATGGAGGCCAGCAGTTCCTCGTCGACGATGGTTCTATGCGCCACGATCTCGCCCTCAATCGCTCAGCGTATCCTGACCGGTCGATACGCTTATGCCCAATTTCTTTGTAACTCGACCGATCGTTCGGCATCTAATCTGCTGGCTGGTAGCCGGCAGCTACTGCTCACCTTGCTGGGATTTTCACCGCCGAAATTTCAAACGGAGCGTGCACCCTGAAATCATTAATCGCAGCTGCAGGAGTTCTTGCCATGTCATTTCCGGCCTTTAGCGCTGAAAAAAACGACTCTGCCACTCAGGTTCGCTATAAAACGCAGCGTGTCGACGGCCTTAACATCTTTTTCCGCGAAGCCGGATCGCCCTCTCGGCCGACGATTGTGCTTTTACACGGATTCCCATCCTCGTCTCACATGTATCGCGATCTCATTCCTAAACTCGCGGTGAATTACCACGTCGTGGCGGCCGACATGCCCGGCTTCGGATATAGCGATCAGCCCTCGGTGGAACAGTTCGATTACACCTTTGACCACCTCGCAAGCGTGATGGATCATTTTCTCGATTCGATTAGCGTGACGCGCTACAGCATCTACATCCAGGATTACGGCGCACCCGTGGGCTTCCGTCTTTTTCTGAAGCATCCGGAGCGCATTCAGGCCATCATCACGCAAAATGGCAACGCCTACGCAGAGGGTCTAAGGTCCGTTTTGGGATGTGTCGATCGCCCCCTATTGGAGAGAAAAAAATCCCGAAACTGAGAAGAAGATCCGTGGCTTGCTCACTTTCGAGACCACGAAGTTCCAATACACCCAGGGGTCTCGCGATCCCGAACACGTCAGTCCCGACAGCTATACCTTCGATCAGATGACCCTCGACCGGCCGAGCAACGCCGCGATCCAGCTCGCTCTTTTCTACGACTATCAGAATAACGTGAAGCAATACCCGCAATGGCACGCAGAATTGCGAAAGGTACATCCGCCGGTCCTCGCGGTTTGGGGCAAAAATGATCCCATCTTTCTCCCGGCAGGAGCTGAGGCCTTTAAGAAAGACGTGCCCGATGCGGAGATCCATTTCGTCGACAGCGGTCACTTCGCCTTGGAAGAGAATGTAGACCCAATCGCTAACTACGCACTCGCGTTCCTCGCAAAACATCAAGACATCTTCGCTGAACGCTGAGCAAGCGTGAAAAGTTGAGATTCAGCGTCGCCCGCACCTGTTTTCGGGGGCCTTCTATGCGGGCAAAGAGGTGCACGCGGTGCCAGACTCGGCCTGCTGGTGAGCTCTGTTCTTGGGGCCTATTGGTCCGCGCACCTCGACGAATCCGATTAGCGACGCGTGGAGCATCATGTGACGGCCAATAGAATCAATCGCGAGGCCACCGCGATATTTTTGGTCCGAACTCCCTTCGTGCGCATCCAACCTTCAACAGATATCCGTATGCCATAGAGGAAGGGACACCTAGTCATGAATCCGGAGATCGAATTTTCGAATCTTGGTGAAGTGCACCCCCCGTTGGGCCTTTACAGCCACGTAGTTGCGCTCCCGGCCGGGGCTGAATTGTTCCTCATATCGGGGCAAGTCGGAGTGAAATCTGATGGTTCGGTTGACGTTGGCATCGAAGGGCAAGCCGAGCAGGTCTTCGCTAACCTTTTGGCGGTGCTTCAGGCGCATGATTTGGCGGCCATAAACATCGTCAAATTGACAGTGTTCATTGTCGCCGGCCAAGACTTAGGTGACTTGCGTAACGCCCGGTTGAAATATTTAGGGTCGCACAGGCCTGCGTCCACGGCAGTGTACGTATCTCGATTGGCGGCACCGGAGTGGCTTGTGGAAGTCGAGGCGATTGCAGCCAGGCCCAAAGTGTAAGGTAGGTGCTACTAGGTTTCTGACCTGGTCTTCTAGATTTCTTGGATCAAGCCGTGGGTCGTAGAACCAAGGTCTGGTGAATCGAGTCCGGCCGCCGAATTTTCTCAACTGACGTACTGATTGCGACCGGCCATTACCCCGCCATCGACGTCCCAGATCGCACCTGTAATCCAGGAAGACTCGGCCGACAAGAGGAAAGCGATTGTCCCAGCTACATCTTCCGGACGTCCCACGCGACCGATCGGATGAAAACTGCTGACGCCTTCTAGCGCCGCAGCTACCTGTTCTTTCGCGATGAAAGCTTCATAGATTGGAGTGTTTACGACCGCAGGCGAGACAGCACTTACTCGGATGCGGATGGCCGCAAGTTCCATGGCCAGATGTTGGGTGAGAGAGTGAAGGCCCGCCTTGGCCATCGAATACGCTGAAGAAGGGGTCGCTTGAATGGCTTGTCTGGCCCACATGGATCCGATGTTCACAATCGAGCCGCCGTTTTGTTGAGTAATCATATGCTTGACCACTTTCTGAGTGATCAAGAAGATTGCCTTATTAAGGTTCAGGTATCGGTCATAATCATCCTCGGTGTGATCTAGGAATGGCTTCGGGGAAAATACGCCTGCGGAGTTAACGAGCAGATTGGCATCACGATGTTCCGCGTTGAAAAAAGCGAGCAGCGCGCGGCGATCGGCGGTATTGGAAATGTCCAGTGTTTTGCCGACGACGTGTCCGTATTGAATGAGTTCGGTGATGGCTTCGTCGGTTTTCTCCTATGGAGTCCGACCACAACGGCTTTGCCGCCGTGCTCTAGCACGAGTCGGGCCACCGCTTTTCCTATACCGCTCGTCTCCCCGATTACGAATCAGCTTCTGACCGCTAAATCTCGATTTCATCCGCCCTCCAATACTCCGTCTAGCGACCGTACTTTCCGAGTCCGCTTGAGCAAGGAGCTCTGTCGGGTCGAGAATCGAATCAAGCCTTTCCCACTCGTTTGATTTATCTCGTACTGGCTCGAACGATACCGTCCTGACAGCCTGCACGTCCTCTCAGCCCTCAAGCTGGCGCAGGATGAAGAAGCTCTGATCATCTTCCCTCAAGATGCTCCCGCGAAAATCTTGGATCGCCGAAAGCAAACGATCGGCCATGAAAGCGGGTAGGTCGGCGGGAATATTGCGCACGAGACTCATCAGCCCATTTGCGCCGAGCATTTCGCCCCCTCTGTCTCTGGCCTCGGTGATTCCGTCGGTGTAAAGAATCAGAATGTCATTCCGATTGAGCTGCACCGCTACCTGCACGTAATCTGTCCCGCGGATCAGCCCAAGGGGAAGCCCCTCAATTGCCCGCGCAAAGGGCGTCGCAGGTTCAAGCCAGTCCCAGGTTTTTGTTTTTGCGTGATACCAAAGTGCGGGCGGGTGGCCGGCGTTCGTGAAAACGAGTTCGCGAGTGGGCCGATAATATGCAAAGAGAGTTGCCGTAGCATATTGTTCGCCGTTCTCTTTACCACTGTGCAGCGACTCATTTAATTCGCGCATGAGTTCCGATTGATCCCATGTATCGATGTGCTTAAGGATCAGCTTCCTAAGCAATCGAGCCAGCACGCTACTTGACGGGCCGTGGCCCGCGACATCCGCGATAGCGAACCGCGAAATAACTCCTTTAGAACACACGGAGATATAGTGAACGTCGCCCCCCAACGTCGCGGGCTCGACTGGGTCGGAATAAATCCATCCAACCAAGCCGGGTAGCTCGACGGCGTGATTCGCACGCCTGTTTCCTCCCCACACCTCTAGGCACGCTAATCGAGCTGTATCCTTGAAGTCCTTAGGAGCGGTGTTGAGTAAACGATTCATCTTGATTTTCCTGTCTTCCAAGTCTGTTTACTCTCTTGCAGCGTGGTGTGATGTGCGGGCACCGGTAAAGTTCCGCAAGATAGCCGACAAATACCCGATCCCGACGAAACTTAACGACAGGCGGTGAGTGTCACTGCGAGTGACAGTCGCGGTCAAAGATGGATCTGGTTACATCGCACTTCGGCAAAGGACTCTCAGGCCGCACCGAGCGGAGACTTGAACCTCGGAGGATAATCCATCAGTTTTTTGTCAGGCTCCGGGAAAGGCGGTGACCGGCGGTGCCAAACGCTATGCAGCAGGGCCAGAAAATATTTCGTTCCGGTGAAACTTCGGTGAGAGATTGGAATCACACCCTGCGAAGTCGATCCACCACGTCCGATTGAATGGCGATTGTTCGAGCAGCTAGTCAGCGGGATGTGGGAATGAAAGGCGGCCTCACGGTCATCTTTAGTGTCACTAACAACTCCGGCCTGAAGTAGATGTTGTAAACCCTATCTTTTCAACAGGAGGAAATTCAGCAAAATGACAAAGTCAAAGAAGGCTCTTATCGCTGGTGCAGCACTCGCGGGTTTGCTGGCAGGTACTACCCCGACGCTTCAAGCTTCGAATCTCTTGTCGGGAACGCATGCCGGCGTGCAATCCGATCAGACGCCGTCCGATAGCAAAGTAAAAGAAAAGCACGCTTGCAAGGGGCAGAACTCTTGCAAGGGTAAGGGTGGATGTAAATCGAGCGACAATGGCTGCAAAGGCAAGAACTCTTGCAAGGGCAAGGGCGGCTGCGCAACCGATGGCTCGAAGCCTCCTGCGGAAGACCCCAAGCGGTAAATTTCAACCTCCAGCTCTCGGATGTTGGGGGTTGAACTCGCACCTGAGTTCAAGCCCCAGCTTCTGAGATTGAACCTAGGATCCCGCCTGCACCTATGGGCAGCGTCGCGTATAAAACCCCTCGGAGTTTTCAACCATGCCGGCAAATCGCTTCAACGGACACACCGATTACGGAATCGGTATTGGACTGCGCGTTCCCCATTACCAGCACATCCTCACCCGCAAGCCTGTCGTCGACTGGTTTGAGGTTATTTCCGAAAATTTCATGATCGATGGCGGCCGTCCGCTGCGGATACTCGACGAAATTCTTGGGCAATACAAGGTGGTCCAGCACGGCGTTTCCATGTACTTCGGATCGGCGCAACGCGCGGATCGCGAGCATCTTCGGCGACTCAAGACGCTCGTCCAGCGCACCAAAACGCCCTGGCTTTCCGATCACCTATGCTGGGGCAGCGTGGACGGCCGTTACACTCACGACCTGCTGCCCATGCCCTACACCTTCGAAGCCGCGCGCATCACCGCGCAGAAAGTCCGTGAAGTTCGCGACTTCCTTGAAATACCGATTGCCGTCGAAAACGTCAGCAGCTACGCCGAATTTCACGTTTCCAAGATGACTGAATGGGAATTTCTCAATGAAGTCGTCGAACGCGCCGATTGCGGGATTCTTCTCGACGTCAACAATATCTATGTCTCCTCGCAGAATCACAGTTTCGACCCTTTCACTTACGTGAACAGTATCCCCGCCGAACGCGTGGCGCAGATTCACATCGCCGGCCATTCGAAATACCGCAAATACATTCTCGACACCCACGATCATCCGGTGATCGATCCGGTCTGGAAACTCTACGCGCGGGCCATCGAACGCGTCGGCCACACCGCCACGCTTCTTGAATGGGACGACAGCATTCCCGCTTTCGACGAAGTGCACGACGAAGCCCTCAAGGCCAGCTGTTTCCTTTCGAGCGCCTCGCTCGCCACCGCCGTATGAACCCCGTTCCGGAGTCGGCATGAACTTGTTGAAAATCCAGCGCCAGATGGCACAAGCCGTGATGATGCCGCTTACCCCTTCCGAGCGCATGCGCAGCATCGCGCCCAATGGTCGTTCCCTCCGCGCTGTCGCGAATAGCATCATCAAGCCCAACGATTGCCTCACGTCCTTCGAGCGCATGGAAATCTACAATCGGCAATACTGGCTCCGCCTCTTCTCGGCTTTCGCGGAAGATTTTCCTGGCCTGCGAGCAGTGCTCGGCACTCACGCATTCGATAAAGTAGCGCAGGCCTACCTGCGAGACTGCCCTTCAAAGTCTTTCACACTACGTAACATCGGCGCGCAACTCGAATCATGGCTGAAAAAGCATCCGAAGTTTGCCGGCCCGCGTCAGAAGCTTGCGCTCGACATGGTGCGCCTCGAGTGGGCGGAGATAAACGGGTTCGATGGGAAACGCGAAACCCCGCTCAAGCCCGAAGATCTGGCTCAGGTCAATCCCGCAGTCTTGCGCCTGCGCTTGCAGCCCTATCTCAGCCTGCTCGATCTGCGTTATCCGGTGGACGACTTGCTGATCGAAGTGAGAAAAGATGCCGAAGACGTGAGCGTAGCCAGCAACGCCTTCAGCGAACGCCACAAACACAAGCGAGTGGCCGCCGTCGCCCGCATGAAAAGTAGCTCGATATTTCTCGTCGTGCATCGTGTGGAGGAAGAAGTCTTCTTCCGCCGTGTCGGCCAGCGGGAATTCGATATTCTTTCTTCGCTCCGGGGCGGAAAGCCTTTGAGTGGCGCTCTCGCATTCACTCGCGGCGGGACATCGAGGGTACCGGCTCGACTCACCGAAATTGAGGGATGGTTCCATACCTGGTCGATGCTCGGTTGGTTTTGCGGCGTAGGGAAAAATTAAAAAGGGAACGCCGGTCGCGTCAGAGCGGGCCGGAAAAGAGGTCACGGCAGCCATGAGCAACATTGAAAACCAGTTACTGCGCCTGTACGACAGATTCGCTAAAACTGCTGCAAGTTTGCAGTCTCCGTTCCTGCTTGTGGTGCGGTTGTACTGGGGATGGCAGATCGCTCAGAACGGATGGGGAAAATTACACAATCTGCCTCACGTCGTCGAGTTTTTTGCCAGCCTTGGGTTGCCGGCTCCGGGGCCGACCGCCGCGTTCGTGGCCACATTTGAATTCCTAGCCGGCATCTTGCTGGCGTTGGGTTTGCTTTCGCGCATCGCGGCGTTAGGCCTAGCCATCGATATGTTTGTGGCGTATTGGACGGCAGATCGCGAGGCACTCCTCTCCTTCTTTTCTGACCCAAGCAAATTCTATAATGCTGATCCGTTCATTTTTCTTTTTGTGGGTTTGTTGATCCTCGTTTTTGGTCCGGGCAAGTTCGCCCTGGACATGCTCTTGAACCGCATCATTCGCAAACGGATTCCGGGCGCAGAAGTTCGCCTCGTGCCATGAACGGAGTTAGCTGGGGGGGAAGACACACCGGATTAGATGCCGCAGTTGGAGATGGAGAGATCGAGAAAGAACCCGAGCCCCCGGAATTCCCGCACAATTCCACAATTGCGATCGGCAACAATCGATGAAGCCTGTCCTCAGGCGAAGTTTGATCGGGGCGGCCGCGGGCGTTGCAGCGAGCGTGATTCTCGCATTTGGGCTTGACCATCCCGTGCTGAGTGTCGCGTTTGGCGTTGCCGTGGGAGCCTTCTTTTCCGCTGGCCTCAGTCCTACACCATTTGCCTACGTCGATAGCTTGATGACCGGGGCTGCGTTGGGAATTCCGATGTGGAGCCTGATCAGTGTAATCGGAATCCCGCTGTTTTTTGGGCAGATGCCTGCGTGGACTGCTGAAGACATGCGGATGCGGTTCCCGGCGCTGGTCGCCTGGGTCTTATATGGCGCCTTTCTAGGCTTGTTTATCCAAATTCTAACCGACATAGCCGAGAGAAAAATTGGCGCGGAGAAGGCTGAAGCGCCCCCAGCGCAAGTTCAGAAGCGCATTGTGATACTCGGAGGCGGGTTCGCGGGGATGCACACGGCGGAATGCCTGGAAACGGAACTTCGTGGCATTAAGTCGCTTTCGGTGACTTTGATAAGCGACACGAACGCGCTCCTCTTCACTCCGATGCTGGCGGAAGTCGCGGGAGGTAGTCTTGAGGCCAGTCACATCAGCGCGCCACTACGAAGCAGCCTTAGTCAAACTGAGTTCATTCGTGCTTTCGCGACCGGAATTGATCTGGAAGCTCGCCAAGTCCTCATCGCGGGGAGTTGTGAATCCGGAGACGAGACGGCGCCGCGTGCGATCCCATTTGACTACCTCGTATTCGCTTTGGGATCGGTTGCGAACCACTTTGGAATAGTGAATGTCGAGAAATTTGCCTTTAATTTCAAAAGCCTGTTTGATGCGATAAGAATTCGAAACCAGGTCATCGATATGTTCGAACGCGCCGATCAAGAAAGGAAGGCCTCGCGGCGAAAAGCTTTGCTGACATTTGTAATCGCCGGCGGAGGGTTTGCTGGGGTCGAGCTCGCTGGTGCAATTAACGATTTCGCCCATGGGATTTTGGTTGACTACCCAAACCTACAGCGCGAGGAACTCGAAGTTGTTCTAGTCCACTCAGGAAATCGCATTCTTCCGGAGCTGAGTGACTCGTTGGCCGCTTATGCTCAGGCACAGATGGAAGCACGCGGGGTCCGCTTCCGTCTGAACACTCGCGTGGCTGACGTGCACCCGGAGGTCGTTACCCTCAGTGACGGGGAGATCTCCTGTCACACTTTAGTATGGACGGCAGGAACGGCGCCTCATCCACTCTTGAAATCGTTGCGGATCGAAACCGATAAACGCGGAGCAATCGTTGTGGATCACGCGCTCAATTTGCCGGGTTATCCGCAGCTATGGGCCTTGGGCGACTGCGCCGCGGTCACCGACGCTAAAACGGCAAAACCCTGCCCTCCGACCGCGCAATTTGCCCGTCGCGAGGCCGAAGTTCTTGCCAGGAATATTCGGGCCCATTTACAGAACCGAGCAAGAGAAGGGTTCCATTTCGACTCGCTCGGAGCGATGTGCGTGATCGGCCACCAAACCGCCTGTGCCGAAATCAAAATTCCTTTCATGCCGAAATCGATGCGATTCTCTGGCTTGTTCGCATGGTTGCTGTGGCGGGGCATATATCTTTCGAAGTTACCGGGGCTCGAAAGAAAGATACGAGTTCTAGTGGACTGGACCATTGAATTGTTTTTTCCGCGCGATATCGTACAGACGATCGACTTGCGCTGAGGAGCATTCGTGACTGAAAGCCAGTTGCCATCCTTGGACCCTGTCCCCAAAATGACAAGGACTTCCAAACTAGAACTAGGGGGGGGTCTGGGCGTTGGGGCGTTGGGCGGTGTTCTTGGAAGTTTGATTCTCGCTACGTCTGTGGTCCACGGACTTCTGCTCGGAGTGGGCTTCGGACTCGTATTCGGTCTTTTCTTCGCTGCAAGGGCTACGAGTGGCGGAGCAGGGTTGATTTGGGGAATAGCCTGCGCTTTCCTCTTGTGGATAGTTTTCCCAGCGGGAGTGATGCCGCTGTTCGCGCATCCAGATCACGCCATGGCGCGCATTAGCGATGCCCGAAGTCATTTCTCTGAACTTGTTGAATATCTTATTTGCCTAGGAATGCCGGTGGGCGTGACGGTGGGGATTCTTGACGGCCTAAAACCAATTCCGGGCAGGGTCCAGTTCCATCTAAGCCGGGCGCTGCTCGTGGGTGGATTTGCTGGAGTTCTTGGAGGAATGGTTTTCGGGCACTGGTCGTCCGCCGGCGATTTTTTTCCCTTAATCACTGGTTTCGGAGAATTACATTCTCATCTTGCCACTACAACCCTCCAACTGATCGTGGCGATGCTTATCGGGTCAAGCTTCGGATTACTGTTTCAACGAGATGTTCGGGGCTACGGATCTTCCATGGGCTGGGGGCTGGGCTTCGGAATATTTTGGTGGTTCCTGGGACCGCTTACGATTTTCCCGCTTACCTCTCGGATGCCGCTTGATTGGTCGGCCGAACGCGGCAGCGAAGTCTTTGGTTCGCTCGTTGGTCACATACTCTACGGTCTCGTTCTCGGGATTGCATACGCAGCGATCGATCGTCTGTGGGTGAAATTATTCATTGAGTCCGATCCTCTTAACCGCGAACCGGGTGGTCCCGGTCTTCTCGTATTGCGGTCGCTTGCCTGGGGTGCGTTTGCTGGCTTCGCTGGCGGAATCATCTCGAGTCCAGTGATGTTTGCAACCGGCGTGCTGCCTAGAATTGCTGGAGTTGATACACCCTTCACGGAATTGCGTGGCGTTATGCTCCATCTGTTGGTCAGCATGATCGTGGGGATGACCTTTGGGTTGTTATTCCGACACGAGTCCCCAAGCATTGGGCTGGGGGCGATGTGGGGTTGGCTGTTTGGAATGATTTGGTGGTACCTCGGGCCAATAACTCTGCTCCCGCTTTTGTTAACCGGTGAAACAGATTGGCGAGCGACTGCCGTTTCTGCTCTGCTTCCGTCTCTGATGGGACACTTGATATTTGGTGCCACCACCGCTCTTGTATTTCTCCTGGTCGAAGCCCGCTACAGACGCAATCTCCTGTCAGGGCCCCGAACCGCGGCTTACGAAATCCGTCGGGTGCGTCCGGTGGGGACGCCTGCTCCAGCACTTTGGATCTTCGCGTTGGGGTTGGGACTACTGCTCCCGATTATTCTTGGATGACACCAGTTTTCGATCACGTGTACGACTAACAGGTTCTTTCAACCACCAATTTCATGATCACATCTTATCGGTAATGATGTTCCCCCGCGTTCGCAGAATCTTCTCGGGAAGGTTAAGTTGCGTGTAATTTTACTCGTCGCCTCTCATCACATTGCATAAGTAACTCGACGTAAAGAGAAGGTGAGCGCGGTCCAGGCAAGAGGCGAAGCGGAAGACACTTCGGATTTACGATTCCATGTACTGAGTGAAAGCCAAGCGCGAATAGACGATCTCCATTACGCGGTGGGGGTGTCCGACGTTACGGAAACAATCAAGCCACGCGGGATAGCCGGGGAGCCAAACTTCAGGAAACGCAACGAATTCTGTGCCCTGAGAAGCAGCGTCTCGTATACGATCCCGAGCTTTTTGCTTGCTTTGATCAAGATCCATGAATATGGGTGAAGCTTCGACGGGGGCGATGCGGGTTTTGGTCTTCACGCGTATTGCCGCGCCTGTGGTCAACGCGCTCCAGTGAGGCGAGCAAGATCATTCTGTTTGCAGACATACTTTACGAATGCAGGAAGTAAGTTCGATGGCGTCCGGACAAAAGGTTTCACCCGATTCTTGAGGGAGTTTCCGGCACCGCGATCCCGGTCAGAGGATCCCTCGCGGGCGTGAGGCTTTGCTGTGTAACTTTTCGCAAAGAGTCGAATCTAGTTGAAGAGCCGTGCATCGAGGAAAGCCGAAAGCTGTGGATTGTAAATCCAGATTTGAAAACGGAATCGTTTCTTTGCAGGGTCCGTGTCTATGCCCCGGGATACGCGGGTCGGGTTAATCTTTCAAATCGAGATGAGCGAAAGCGTGGGTACTTAGCGACGCGGGTACGGATTGACACGGGAACCTGGTGGACCCATTTACGCGAACCGGAAAGGGTGGCCCCCCTCCTGTGATGGTTCCAAATGCAAATGACACAGCCCAACCCATATTCGACAGAGGCGCAGCTTATCGGGCGTGTGTGTTCCGGAGAACCGCAGGCCTTCGAACAGCTCGTTCGGCCGTACGCGCGATTGGTATATGCGACGGCAATATCCATTTTGAAAAATCCAGCGGACGCCGAAGAGGTTGCTCAAGAAGCCGTGCTGAAAGCGTTTGTGAATCTGTCAAAATTTCGTGGGGAGTCCAAGTTCAGTACTTGGCTGGTACAGATCACCTACAACGAAGCCAGGATGAAACTAAGGAAAGACCGGCAGCACCTGTACGAGTCGATTGACAAAAAGCAACAGGACCACCAAGGCGAATATTGCCCGAGAGATTTCGCGGACTGGCGACCGATTGCCTCCGAACTCCTCGAGGACGAGGAAATTTGCGCAGCCTTGAGAGCGGCGATCGATTCGCTCAGCCCTCCTTATCGAGACGTAGTCGTGTTGCGGGATTTTCAAAATCTGAGTATTCGAGATACGGCAGCGGTCCTTGCAATTCCCGAAGGGAGCGTGAAGACCCGTCTTCACCGCGCAAGACTAATGTTACGAGACCGGCTTGCGCCCGGTGTCGACGGTAAGTGGGCGACGGGACTAGCGTATCGGAAGGTAAGGGCATGGTGAAAAGGAGGGATCCTATGACTGTTATTGAGATCAGTTGCGTCGAAGTCTGGCGGGAAATCTCCAATTATCTTGACAGCGCGATCTCAACCGAGATGCGCGCCAGGATGCAGGCGCATTTTGAGACATGTCGACACTGCACGGCGGTGCTGGACGGAACACGGAACATCGTTCAACTCGTTGCCGATCGTAGGATATTTCGCATCCCGGAAGGTTTTAGTGACCGGCTGTTCAATAAGATCGATGCGCTGCGGTAGGTTCTTTTTCCCCCGTTGCGTTATCGTCGGGCTGAAAGGGGTCAGGGACGTCTCGATTGTCAATGTGCAGCAGTAATTTCCAGTTTCCTTGCTTATTTTTTCGCCAAACATCCACGTAGCGACTCCGGCGGTGTATCGTGCTACCGCCATCCTTGGGTGTCAGCTCCAAATCGTGCCAGCCGTAGGAGTGGGCGCTCTTACCTTCAACCCGAATTTCCATCACGATTACCGCGAGTTTCGCGGTAAAACGCTCGAACAAGCTCCTCAAACGAGCTGATAGTTCGTCCAATCCATCCAGCCCAAATACACACGGCTCGCCATCCCGGAAGACGACGATATCGGGATCAGCGATCGCTCGAATTCGCTCGACGTCTCCAAAATTGGATGCATCGCGATATTCGCTTTTGGCTGTGTTAATGGCAAATAAGTCGTTCATCGTAAGTTGGAAGAGAAGAAGAGTAACCCGGCGATTTTCTACCTCGCCTTGCCAGCGTGACCGCTATTCGAATTTCCGGGCGCTTGCTATCGACGAGGTCATTATAATCTTGGTTCCGCGGACGCGGAAGCCTTTCAGAGCCTCGTAGTCGGGATTCTGGACTCTTCAGCAGCCTCACGACTGCGGGTCAAGTTTCTCGCCTGCGACTGAATTGCTAGACGTATCTCAATTCGTTCGGGTTACCGGGTTTGGCTCGGGCCGCATAAACACCCTGTAACCTTGTGGTGGTTGTCTAATCTCAATAGAGCTAAGCCGGAGTTTCTCACGAATTCCGCTAGGGAGGAGAATGTCGTGACTTCCGTCAGATTCGCGTTAGCAGGGTGCTCGGGCTGCTGATCGCTGGGACATTATTTCTCCCGCGATTGGGAAAGGCGGCCGGCAAGTGCCGCGCGATCGACCCGCAAAGCCGCACTCCCGGGCTGGTCGAGTTGTTTACATCGGAAGGATGTTCAAATTGTCCCCTGCCGACGCCCTGTTAGAAAAACTGGATCGAACCGAGTCAATGACTAACATCGAAGTACTTGCTCTTAGCGAGCACGTGGACTACTGGGATGATATTGGCAGTCTCCCTGAGCCACAAAATTCGGGCGATCCCTTGAAGCGTTGAACCGCGTGCGATGATCGCGCTGAGAGGCAGGTCAGCGCTACGGAATTCACGGTATTGCGAATGATAACTATGTAGTAATATTATTGTCCATGTGTGCTAACCGGAGTACATTTAATCGCATGGTAATAGGAATGAGATTGAAAGCATTGCGGGAGTACAAGAACCTTTCGCAGGGAGATATTGAGCGCCGAGCTGGCCTCAACCGGTGCTATGTATCTCGCGTGGAAAACGGGCACACCTCTCCGTCCCTAGAATCCTTAGTAAAGTTTGCACGCGCTCTCGATGTTCCCATGTTTCAGCTTTTCTATAACGGCCAAAACTCGCCACCCATTGCACCCGCAAAGATAAATTCAGGATGGGGCAGTACGGGGCATGATGCTCAGACACTGGAAAGGCTTCGAAGATTGCTGCGTCGGACAAGCGCGAGCAACCTAAAGTTACTATTGTCAGTTGCTCAGAAATTGGCACAGAGGCAAAAAATTTCGACGTAGCCACAGAGGCAAGCCTAAGCTTGGACCGATGATCCTGGTTACGGTCCATTTCGGTGCGAGACTGTCGGGGAATTGCACGCGTCTTCCCAGATTTCAAATAGCACAAAGCTCGACCTCAGGTGTGTCGCATCTCTGGCCGCATCGCCGACACCTAAGCGTATTCCCTGAAGCCTGTGTGAGATGCAATGCGTGAGGCAAAGTTACCATCCAACAACCCGAACGCCGCTTTGCCTTGGCATCGACGAGAAGACTTAATCGCAACGTTCGTCAGCTCCACGCGGCTCTGGGTCCTGACCCGCGGGGCGCGTGGCGACGGCAGCATCGGGACCCGTCATGACCAATCGCCGGCTGCTCCACGTTCGCGCGCGGCGAGCAGGTCCGTTCCGGAATGTACTGGGGCTCTTCTTCGATTGCGTCATGACCATGGATTTGCGTCGCAGGGGCGGACAAAACGGGAGTCCATGCGCCACCTCGGATCGGTGACAGTGCTCTCACAACATCAACCCGCGTGAAGCAGGCGGGTCATGCCGGAAATACCCAAGGTCTTCGCAGTCCCTCCCGTGCTCATGTGCTGTACCTCTCGACTCACGAATACTTCCCGATCTTTGTAGGCAATAAGTTCAGGGACTTAGTCAAATTTCGCACCAATCGGCTAGTCCCAGTTCGGTTGTTCAACGGGGTACCGTGGCGCCGAAACGAGGCCGTTTTGGATGCCGAAAATCCAGTTTGGAACTCCCTTGTCCCGGCTGTGACATTTTCATCGCACCATCAATTCGCACGGGGTAGCTTCTTCGCATGACGTGGATTCTTCCGACACAAGAGGTCAGCCCGCTTTTCGCGGAAGAGAGTACCTGTGGTTCAGCGAAAAAATCCGGTCAATTGATCGCGAGCGCTCTCGTTTTGAGTCTTCCTGGGTCTGTGTGATTCCAATCAGTTCGACACGTTCAGCCAGGAACGAAGCGCAGATGATCGCGTCAGTCCTCGCTGGCGACTCGGAGCAGTTCCAGGATCTGATTCGGCCCTACGTGCGAAGCGTTTACAGGGTGGCGCGATCACTGGTGCAAGACGAGTCGCACGCCGAAAAGGTCGTGCAGGAAGCAGTTATCACGGCGTTTCGGAAGCTTGCAGACTTCCGTCGACCCACGAGGTTCGCCGCGTGGCTTATCACCATCACCTTAAACGCGGCGCGAGGCCGGTTGCTGGGCGAGGGTCCGGGCATTACAAAATCAGTCGAGCATACGTGCGAAGCAGAGCAAGAAAGTTCCCGAGCGCAACTCTCAAGCTGGAGTGAAATTCCTGCCGAGGCACTTGAGCGCAAGGAAACTCAAGAGATTTTGCAATCGGCCATCCATGACCTTTGTCTGGCCTGCCGGGAGGTTCTGCTGCTGCGCGACATGGAGGGGTTTAGCATTGAGGAGACCGCCGCTGTGCTGGCCATCGACGCCGGGACAGTAAAGGTCCGGTTGCACCGTGCACGTCTGACGATACTGAAGAAGCTGGCGTCGCAGCTAGGCGGCGGTTGAATTGTACGGAGCGAAGGACGCGCCTAAGACTGTGCGCACCAACCATTCTCGGTCATACAGTTAAGGAGAATCTAAAGATGTGTATCGCGCAAGCGACCTTCCGTCCCACGCGAGTGATCGCCGTCGGCTTATATTTTATCCTGGCCCTGCAGACCGTCCGGGGTTCAGCTCCTGTCAAAATTGCCATGACGGCGGAACACTGGGAGACGACAGGGGAGGTGGAGTTTGTCGCTGTGGAGGGGTTTCCGTTCGGCATCTTGGAAGCCAAACAGGGCAACGCTGCGCTGAAGGGAATGTTATTCAGCAATGGAACGATCGAGTTCGATGTGAAACTCCTTGGCCATGGCATTCCGGGTATCCGCTTCCGGCAGCGAGATCTAGAAACCGCTGAAGAGGTGTACTTCCGCCCGGGGCCGGATTGCCCAGCTTCGCAGGACTGCATTCAGTACACACCGCTGACTCACGGAATCCCTCTCTGGGACATTTATCCAGAATTCCAAACCATGGCGCCAATTCACGCCGAAGGTTGGAATCACATAAAGCTCGTCGTTTCCGGACAAAGGATGAATATCTTCGTCAATGGGGCAACGTTGCCCACGCTAGCGGTCGGTAAGTTGGAGGGCGACGCCCTGGAGGGCGCGATAAAGCTGCATGGACCAGGGTCTTTCGCGAATCTAACGGTGACTCCGGTTGAGGTGGATGGCCTTTCGCCGCTACCCGCGACAGATCCCACAGCTAGCGATGGCAGATACGTTCGCAATTGGAATGTCTCTACCCCTTCTATCATGCCGAGCATTATGGATCCGGTATTCAAAGAGCTTACGGGCAAAGGCCCCAGCTACGTAGAAATGCCGAGCGAGTCGCAGTCGTGGAAGAAAGTCCAGGCGGAGCGGAAGGGCATGATCAATCTCACGCGCGAATTCGGATCAACGAAAACAGGGTCGGTAATTGATTTTGCTTGGTTGAAAACCACCATCCAATCCGACCACGATCAGCAAAAACATGTTGCGATTGGCTGGGCTAGAGAGATTTGGGTGTACGTGAATGGCAAGCAGGTTTTTGCCAGCAGGAATCTCTATGATCCGCCGGAGGGAAGAAAACCACCGGATGGACGATTGTCTCTCGAAAATGGCTCCTTCGATCTGCCTTTGCGCAAGGGGTTGAATGAAATCTCGGTAGCTCTTGACGACAACTTCCCGGACGGCGGAGCGCACCATTTTGGATGGGGCTTGGAGCTACGGTTGGACGATCTCCAAGGCGTGACGCTCTCAAGTGAATAAGCTAACCAAGCAGATTGGCAGTGGATTTTTCAAATAGCAAAAAGAGGCCGGAGGACGTGCGCTGACGGCGTACGAAAGAAAACTGAGATGACTTGCCTGTGGAAAACCCGCACTACATTCGTTCTGCTCGGATTTTGCTTCCTGTCTGCGGTCCTGGCTGCGGCCAGCGCTGAGCCCGCCAAGGTGGCGCTGACCGCAGACCGGTGGCAAGCAAATGGCGACATCGCATTCGTTCCGACCGAGGGATTTCCAGAAGGTTTATTAACTGTCAAAAGCGGCGGGGCAGTCCTGAAAGGAATAACTTTTGGCGATGGAACCATCGAATACGACATTAAAGAAAGTCCTGAAGGAGCGGGCATTCCAGGGATCCGGTTCCGCCAGCGAGATCCAGATACCGCCGAACAACTTTACCTGCGTCCCAGCCCAAATTGCCCGCCCTCCAATGATTGTGTCCAATACGCTCCCGTGACGCACGGTCTGCTGCTATGGGATGTTTACCCGGAGTATCAGGCGTCGGCACCGGTTCGAGAAACCGGTTGGAACCACGTCAAACTATTGATTTCCGGACGGCGTATGAATGTCTATGTGAATGGGGAAACGACTCCGTCGCTCGAAGTGGGCAGGTTGGAAGGTGACGCCCTCGAGGGCGCGATCGAACTGCGAGGCGCGGCTACGTTCGCCAATGTGACGGTAATTCCCGGCGCTGTCGGCGGCCTTTCTCCGGTGCCCGTCGCCGATCCCACCGATGGGGACCCCAAGTTCATTCGGAACTGGCTCGTTTCACCGGCCTACCCGTTAGAGACCGGCAGGGATCCTATATTTGCGGACTTGCCGGAGTCGGACTCGTGGCAGCGCGTTTCCGCGGAGCGCCGCGGTCTTGTCAATCTCAGTCGGCTCTATGGATCGCCGACGATGGATTCCGCCGGAGCAGTTGTCTGGTTGAAGACCACGCTAAAGTCTGACCAAGTCCAGGAAAAGCATGTTTCCCTCGGATGGGCTCGGCAGATTTGGATCTATGTAAATGGCAACCTCGTTTTCTCGGACAAGAATTTCTACTATCCAGAGGCAGCGAGAAGAGCTCCGGATGGCCGGTTGTCGCTCGAAAACGGATCCTTCAACCTGCCACTGCGCAAGGGAACGAACGAAATCGCCATCGTTTTGAGCAATATCTTCCCACAAGGTCACAGCCATTACGGCTGGGGATTGGAACTCCATCTGGACGACCTAAGCGGACTCAAGATGTCAAATGACACGGACCCACGAAGCGACCTACACTAATTTCCTAAAGAGTTCCCGCCGCCCTGCATTAGCCAGACCCCGCTGGAGAGCGTGAACATGGTGAGGTCAACGGTCCACGAAACGAATGCCAAACCGGAAGCGGCCCGGGCCTCAAAAGTCTCATGGCCGCGACGCTGTATTCTCGCATTTTTGTCGTCAACAACAATTGCGTTCGTTTTTACTATTTCTCGGCTTGCCCACGGCGAGGGCTGGCGACACTCGTTGTTCTTCTCCCTGGCGGAGTGGTGGTCTTGGGGGTTGCTGGCCCCCGCTGTGGTCGCCATCGACCGGTGGATGCCGTTTACCAGCAAGCAGTTGGCGCGCCGGCTGTTCGCTCATCTGCTTTTAGGGCCAGTGTTCACGATAGCCTACATGTACTTGTTCGGGGCCTTGTCCGCAGCCCTGCGAGTACAACCGTGGTCGCGCCTGTTTGACGGCCGACTTTGGACCGATGCGGCTGACGGTCTATTCTTGTGGAGCCTCGTGGTGTATTGCCTAATCGTGGGATTGGCCGAATCATACTTGTATCAGCAACGCTACGTTTTCGCTGAATTGCGCATGGAGCGATTGGAGCGGAACTTCTCGGAGGCTCGGCTCAATGTCTTGCGCATGCAGCTCGATCCACATTTCCTATTCAACGCGCTGAATACTATTTCCGCTCAGATCGCGCGCGATCCCAAGCTGGCGCGGACAATGATTGAGCATCTGGGGGGCCTGCTGCGTCTGTCCCTGGACTCGAGGAGCAGGCAGGAAATTCCGCTAGCGGAAGAGCTGGCCTTTCTCAATCACTATCTAGCGATTCAGAAAATCAGGTTCGGAGATAGTTTGAGAGTGGTCATGAGAATTTCTCCCGAAGTGAAGTACGCCGCCGTTCCGAGCCTGTTACTGCAGCCCTTAGTTGAGAACGCGATTCGCCATGGCTTCTCTTCGAGATCTCGCGGAGGGACCGTCACGGTGGGGGCAGACTGCTTAGACGGAAGACTCGATATTCAGGTGCTCGACGATGGGGTGGGATTGCCGTCGGGGTGGTCGCTTGAGACTCGAAGCGGCCTTGGCCTCTCGGTGACGCGCGAGCGGATAACGGCCCTCCATCCGAACGGATCCGGTTTGTTCGACGTTCGGGGGCGAGTCGAAGGTGGTACGGAGGTTGCAATCTCCTTCCCATTTCGCGTGATGGAGGAAGCCGATGAACGCCTTACCTACTGATCTCATCCGCGCGCTGGTCGTCGATGACGAGGCCCCTGCGCGCCACCGTCTTACGGACCTGCTCCGACAAGATCCCCAAATCGGGGAAGTACTCGAAGCAGGCAACGGCCGAACGGCAGTAAAGTTGATTCACAAGGCGGAGCCGGACCTGGTTTTCCTGGACGTGCAAATGCCTGAACTGGACGGCATGGGCGTGATTGCAGCGGTCGGGGCGGACAGCATGCCGCTAACGGTCTTCGTGACCGCTTACGATCAGCATGCCATCCGAGCGTTCGAGGCCAACGCACTGGACTATCTGCTGAAGCCGTACAGTGATGAACGCCTGGAAGCCACGATGGCTCGTGTCAAAAGCCGACTTGACGAAGTGCATATGGGAGAGTTTGGGCACAGCATACTCCGAGTCATTTCTTTGGCGCCGTCTGCCAGCCGTTTCCTGGATCGTCTAGTCGTAAAATCGGGAGGAACGACGCGCTTTATTCGCGTCGCCGAAATTGACCGAATCGAAGGCGCCGGAGCTTATGTAAGCCTTTATGTTGCGGGCAAGGAGTTGTTGTATCGCTCCTCGCTCAACGACCTGGCGGAAAATTTGGATCCCATTCGCTTCGTCCGCATCCATCGTTCCGCGATCGTCAACATTGAGAGCATTCTACAACTGGAGCCCATTTCACACGGAGAGTTTGAAGTGGTTCTGAAAAACGGCGCGCGATTGCGTGTGACCAGGACCTATCGCGCGATGCTGGAGAAAAGATTGGGGCAATCGCTTTGAGTGGCGGTGGACGGAAATATCTACTTGAGTAAACATCGATCGCCCGCTGTGCATGTCGGGGAGACCAGCGTACACGTACGCAAGGTTTTGCCAGGGTGTTTCGGGTGAAGCGGCCTGCTGCGCGTGAGGATTTCGACGAGTCCGTCATGGCGCCAATCCGTTAGCCCTGGGTTCCGCGAACCCGTTGGCAAGCCTCGTTGGCGCCGCTGTTTTCCTTTCTGGTGACTCGAAACACGAAGGAGGTTGTGGTGACTTCGGTTGGATGCGACGGCAACGCTCTCAACAAGTTAGCCAGACCAGTCCAAGCGATAGGCATTCGCGGCTCGTTTTTAGGTGGAGGCCATGTCTGTGGTGAGGGGGGGGACACATGCGTTCGGCAGTTTCGAGTTTCTCGCAAACTGTACAGGGAGTCGCATCCATCGCCTTCAGTTGATGCCGACGAAGTTTGGGACGAGGCGTTCGCACAAAACCAAATATCCGTGCGCACAGTGGGGCAACTCCTGTCCCGATGGGAGAACGACACTCAAGCTCTATCCTTAATATGTGGAGGTTACTGGGGTCTCCCACGCTCAAGGGACCATGTATGGATCGGTATCGGCGAGACGTGTCGTTGGCGCCGCAGAAGTGGCAAAAAAGTTTGAGCCGGGGCCCCGTCGAAGACTGGCGCAGCCTAGCCGAGGACCAACCCGAACGCCTCGGGGATGAATCATTCTTCCACAAAAACGATCTAAAGGGCACGCTACGGGGAAGTTTCGTGAGACGGTTTCAGATCAGAACCGAAGTCTGCAGGGTAGAAGAATGAAGAGGAGCACGCGATGCCAGAGTCTTTGAAAGTTGGAATCATCGGCGTGAGTGCCGATGGCGGCTGGGCGAGAGAGTCACACGTTCCCGCGGTCCAGAAGCTATCGGGACTGGAGCTTGCCGCTGTCGCCAGCAAGGATCAGGCGAAATCAAACGCGGCGGCCAAGGCCTTCGGCGTGAGGCTGGCTTATGGAAATGCAGCGGATTTGATCCGTGATCCCAATATCGACCTTGTGGCCGTATGCGTCAGAGGTCCCGATCATCGCGAACTCGTTCTAGCCGCTCTGGAAGCGGGCAAGCACGTTTATTGCGAGTGGCCGCTCGGCCGGAACACGGCCGAAGCTGAAGAAATGGCGGCGGCCGCCGACGCCGCAGGAGTCCATGCCGTGGTTGGTCTGCAAACGAGAGTGAATATTGCAATGCTCCGGGCGCGCGAGCTGATCGTGTCCGGCGCAATCGGGCGCCCGCTCAGTTCCCATGTCTATTCCAGTACCGTAGGATTCGGGCCGATCGTGCCGACGATGTATGTCTATTTGGAGAAGCCGGAGAACGGCGTAAACCTGATCACTATTCAGGGGGCTCATACCATTGACCTAGCTATCGCGGTGCTTGGCGGGCTAGTTAACCTGGCCGCCCTAGCAACAACCCAATATCCCGAAATCGAGGTTGGCGAACATGCAACGCGGCAAGCGCGGTCGACCTCCGACCATCTCCTCGTGCAGGCGCGTCTCGCCGTCGGCGCCGCGCTGTCAGTCGAGGTGGCCGGGGGCCGGCCGCCCGAAACACCTTTCCGTATGGAAGTGGTTGGGGAGAAGGGTATCCTAGCGCTAGACGGCGGTGCGGCAAGAGGCTTCCAGTCGGGGCGACTCCTGCTCTCAGTGAGGGGTGAACCCCAGCATTTGAATGAAGGCGAGCATGGATTGATGCCGGACGCCGCAGCGAACGTTTCGGGAATGTATGCAGCCCTTCGGGATGACATTTATCGGGGAACGTCGACTGCTCCCGACTTTCATCATGCGGTACGCTTGTCGCGGCTTGTAGATGATCTACTGTCGTCCTCAACAACAGGAGTTCGAAAGTCAGCGATGGACTGGCCAGTTTAACCCTGCGGATTCAGCGCATCACGCCCGTCCCTTAGGAACAACCGCTAAAGCGTTCGCAGCTTTCGCGAGTGAACGATTGATGTGGATGCTAGGGATGCCAGAGTAACTAAGCCTCAGCGTCTTTCAGGAGAAATCGCAACAACTTGGAGAAGTGTGATGAAACTCGGAATAATCTTGGCGTTGGTCTTGTTGGGACGAGGAGCACCTGCGAAGGAAAGCCCGTGGAATGGTACGTGGGTGCTTGACGCGGCAAGAAGCACACCAGGGGCGAAGGATCAGGCGGCAGACGCCTACCGGTTCACGCTTCAGCCTGATGGCGGGATCAAATGGGAAATACCGTCTCTGGGTGAAGTGGTGACAGGCAAGACGGATGGGCGGCCTATGCCGATTCATCGCTCGAAGGTGGAACCAGGGTTGACGTTGAGTGTGAAGGCGGAGGGGCCCACGGTGCTGATCTACGAAGTGAGCCGGAATGGCAAACCGGAAGGAGAAGGACGCATGACTCTAGTCGAGAATGGCAAAGCCTGGGTCGATTTGTCTTGGCCCGCTGGGCAGCCCCAGTACGCCGGCGAACTTGTGTATAACAAACAGTTTTAATTGATGAGCTTTTTTGGGAACTTGAGCCTCTGCGCCCGAGTGCGAGTGATTATCGAAGGCAAAGTCTATGCAGGGAACCCAAATTTTGCCGGTACTTACGATGCAAAGACTTTACGGGTCCACTGGATTCAATCGAGACGGCCGAGTCATTATTCGCGGCGTGAGGAAAAATCCTTTAGGCCTTGCGGATTTGAATCAGGCTGGAACCTTTCGGTACCTACGAACTCTGATAACCTGGGAGATTGAGAGCTTATTCATGCGCAGCGCTCCGTCAAACTCGGAAATCGCGTATTCGCTCCTGCGCATCACTTTTGGTGCAAACATCTTTTTGCACGGACTAATGCGACTCGCGGAAGGTCATGCTGTTTTCCTAGCTTACCTAACCAAGGAAATGCAGGGTGCTCCTGTGCCGTCTTGGTTTCTCGCGCCATTCTCATACTCCCTACCCTACTTGGAAGGCTCCGTGGGTCTGCTATTACTGCTCGGACTTTTTACTCGTAATGCGCTCATCGCGGGAGCATTCGTCATTTTGTTGCTCCAAATAGGCAGTTGCCTAGCTCAGAACTGGGCCGTGGCGGGCGATCAGCTCGTCTACGCCCTGTCGTTTTTCATATTGCTTAGTTTCGTCGACCGCAACCGGTGGTGTATTGATGGTCTTCGAAACGCCAGCGGTTAACAGCGCGAGACTGCCCGTTCCGTCGCGGTCTTACGCCCGAGGACATCCACGATGGGGGAGTGAAATTGGCCGACCGAAGGCCACGACCGCCGCCGGCCGCCCGTTCTAGCGGCAGACCGACTGATATGCAGTTGCGCACCGTGAGAAACACTCGTTTTTCGCCGACTCACTCCGAGTCGATATCTTCGATGACCGCGTTTACGCGCTTAGCCAATTTGGATCCCGCCCTGAGGTTGGTGAGCAGAGGAGATTTTTGGGCGTTCTTATCCCTTATTTGATCGTGAAGCACCACGTTGAGTAATGACTTGTGAACCTCGATGCCGCCGTTGTAGTGAATGAAGCCCATTTCGCGAAATCGATTCATGAAGAAGCTGACACGGGATCGGGTCGTCCCGATCATCTCGGCGAGGGTTTCTTGAGAGATTTTAGGTATGCGCGTCTGCGGTTTGCCTGGTTTTCCAAATTCAGCCATCAGGAGCAGAATTCTAGCCAAACGCTTTTCGCTGGAGTTGAAGAGCTGATCGACCAAATCAGCCTGGGTTCGTATGCTGCGAGCCAGGAGAAACGAGAGGAAGAGATCTGAGAACGTGTGCTCCTCGTGGAGGACGCGGATCATCTCGTTTCTTTGTATTTTCAGCACGGCGCACGGCGTAATAGTTGTGGCGGTCGCGAGCCGAAGTCCTGCAACGGCCCCGATCGACTCTTCGCCGACGAAGTCACCAGCTGAGAAGAGGCTAATGGTCGCCTCTTTGCCGGCCTGAGAGACCACCGTCAGTTTCGCACGTCCCTCTTGGATGAAGAAGACCGAGTCCGCGGGACTTCCCTGCAGGAACAAGGTCGCATTGGGTTTGATTCGAACAATTTTGCGCCCCAGACCGGCTTTTGCTAGGAAGTTTTTGGGATCAAATACTTCGCGGGTCGAACCAGACATTTAGGATCTCGCGAGCCGAAAGAGTGCGGAAGCGTAGACTCCGTAAAACGGGAAGTGCGCCGTTTCGGTTTGCGCCAACCACTTGCTCATGAGGGGATAGTTACCCAAGGGAAGTGTGCATCGCGATAGAAATGTTACACGCAGGACTGTGACGCTCCGAAGTGGATGCTTTCGATCTCGGGTCGGACACGCACACACGCGGCTGCCTTCGCGAAAAGGTAGTCATTTTTTGGCCTTACAGTCATGAAGGATGACAGGTGAGCAGAAAGGTGCAAACTGGAACGTGCTGGACGCGGTTCGGCAACGAGCGGTCTTTTGTCCGCGCGGTAGACTTAGAGCTGGCACGGCATCCCGGCGTTTCGCCGCTCTACGCCAACCCGAGGAGACTCCCTAGGGCGCTGCGGTGCGGGCCTGCCGAACTGCGTCACTTTTATCTCTTGCGCGCCATCTTCATGCGCCCGCTTCCGCGGGGTACCGAATTTTTATGATTGTTTTGCCTTCGCAGGAGAACTTGACTTGGCCTGTCTTTTTGTTGCCTGTAGAAACACGGAACGCGACGTTTGAATTTCGGAGGACAACTGAGGTGCGCAATATTTCAGACAATGTCAGAAAGCGTTACAGACAGGCTGCCCTTATACGATCGCGTGGCACCTCGACTCGAGAAACCCGGAACGGCGCCGGGGCATGGGAAAACAGTCGTAAGTTGCAGCCTCGACGGTGTGCGTCCTCTAGCGCCAAGACCGTCAGGCTTCTCGCAAGCGAGGTGCATTGGCCTCTGCGTTCCAGGCTGCCAGTGTTGTTAATAGGAGGATCAGCTCCAACAGCCACAATGCACGCCCCTCGAATAGATGCACTGCGAAGCCCGCCAAAACTGCGCCGGCGGTGAAGCTTATTGACGTAAGCCAGAGCAATCTGATGGCGGTGTTCCTCTCAGAACGCATCTGATCGTCCGAAGGTTCTTTCTGGAGGATAGATGTCAACAGTCTGGTTGCGTTTCCGGTTAGATAAGTTGCGTGCACCGAGACACCCAAGCTCTTGCTGAACACACCATTCTGCAGCCCGAGCGCGAGGCAGAGACAAGCAATCAGGGGGATGCTGGTTCGCGAGATGTGCTCCAGCGTGCACAGCATCGCGAAGGCAACTAAAGTCATTTCGATGCACAAAGCTCTCATGAGTGCTGCTGCCTTGTTCGCGAACGCTCGGGACAGCAGCACTCCCGCACCTGTTGCGAACAAGAAAAGCCCGATTGCCAGAAGATGAATCCCGAGCTCCCCATATTTCCCGGTGCCGAGCGATATAGCAGCGAGGATCACATTTCCGGTCACGTGCCCGGTGAAACTTCCCGCCAGAAGGAATGACGCAGCATCGGCATACCCACCGGTGCAAGCCAATGCAATGACGACCAGGTTTTCTATGGCGTCGGTTGAACTCGATGAAGAAATATTTCTCATCAATTCCGCGCTGGATATTCTGGTTTATAGAGCAAGGAGTTAACGAGGTCTTCCGCGGACGTTGGCATTTTGACGCGCGCCAGGCCCAAGTCAATGATTCTTTCGGCGCATTTAATAGCCGTCTTAATCGACGTCTCCTGGACAGCGCTCTGCGGCGGAAAGAGCGCACCTTTGTCCAGTTGTTCCTTCGTAAGCTGGTCTGCTAATGCCTTAGCGGCCTCAATGAAGATTTCATCCGGCACGTGCTTCGCCTCGGTGGCAACGACCGCCAGGCCAACCGCGGGATAGATATAGAAGTTATTTGCCTGGCTTGGAAAATAGGTTTTGCCGTTGATCTTTACGGGGTCGAACTGCACACCGGCCGCATAGATCGCCCTCCCGTCTGAGTGCCCGTAAGCTTCCTGTGCGGTGCATTCGGCGTGATCGGTCGGGTTCGAGAGCGCAAAGATGATGGGCCTGTCGTTCAGCCTGGTCATGGCCTCGATCACCTGCGGGGTGAAGGTACCCTTGACCGTGCTGACGCCGATGAGGATCGTCGGCTTGATCGCGTTGATCGCCTCCACCAGATTCTTGGTTTGTTTTTGCTGGTGCGCGTATTTTTTCTGCTGTTCCTCAAGATCCTTCGTATCCGTCGTCAGCAACCCGTTCACATCGAAGAGGGAGATTTGTGACTGAGCTTGGTTGACGGTTAGGCCCTCCAGCTCCATCGCGGCGACGATCATGTTCGCGATCCCGATGCCGGCAGAACCTGCGCCGAGAAACAACACGCGCTGATCCTTAAGCTTGCCCTTCGTAATCTTGAGTGCGCTGTAAAGACCGGCCACGGTCACACTGCCGGTTCCCTGAATATCGTCGTTATAGCAGGAGACCTTATTCGTGTAACGGGCCAGAAGACGAATGGCGTCGGTGCCCTTCCAGTCTTCGAAGTGGATACAGCACTTGGGGTAGATCCCCTGCACCGCATCGACGAACTCCTGAACGAAGGAGTCCAGATCTTCGGTCGAAGGCCGCTTTTGTTTCAGACCCAGGTACAACGGATCGTCCAGTAGTGTTTGGTTGTCTGTGCCGCAGTCAAGCAGCACCGGAAGAAGAATCTCCGGCGGCACAGCCGCGCATGCGGTATAAAGCTGCAGTTTGCCGATGGGAATACCCATGCCGTTGGCGCCGAGATCGCCAAGCCCGAGAATACGACCGCCAGTGCTCACGCAGATGACGCGCACATCCTTAATCGGCCAATTGGCGAGCACTTCCTTGACCTTGCCTCGCTGATCGATCGAGACATACAGACCATTGGGCTTGCGATAGATGTGCCCAAACTCGAGGCATGCCGCGCCAACCGTAGGATCATAGACAATCTTCAGGAATCGAGCTGGATCGCTTGCGAGCACAGCATAGAAAAGGGTCTGGTTGTCGTCACAAAGCTGCGAGAAATAGATATATTGCTCAAGGTCGTTCGGCTTTTTGCTGAGTTGCAGCAGGCAGCGGTCCACCTGTAGCTTGAGCGTCTCCTCGCGCGGAGGCAGTAACCCGAGCAGGCCTTTTTCCCCACGGGTCTCATAGGGGAAATCCGTCGATTGATTCGTCTGAGGGTCGCGAAGAAGTTCGATTCCGCTCTTTCCTTTGTTACTCATAATTAGGTCTCCTAACTTCTGAGAATTAAACGCCGGGATTGTGTTTTATTGCGTCGCCGTTTGTGCGATAGACTTGTTCGAGATCATCTTTTTCGCGTCAACCACCTCATCGAATTGCTTCTCGTCGATGTAGCCGCTCTTAATCGCCGCCGCGCGCAGAGTGCTACATTCGCGTTGGGCCGTGTGCGCGATCTCCGATGCCTTGTCATAGCCGATGACCGGACTGAGCGCAGTAACCAGCATCAGAGAATCTTTGACATACTCGGCGACCTTCTTCTCGTTGACTTGCGTGCCCTCGACGGAAAAGATCTGTAATTTTTCGCAACCATCGGCCAGGATGCGGGCCGAGTGCAGAAAGTTATTGATGAGAATCGGACGCATGGCATTCAACTCGAAGTTGCCCTGCGACCCGGCGAAGGCGACGGCAGAATCATCTCCCATGACCTGAATGCAGATCATCACCATGGCCTCGCACTGGGTCGGGTTTACTTTGCCTGGCATGATGGACGAGCCGGGTTCGTTGGCCGGAAGGATGAGTTCACCGAGGCCGCAACGCGGTCCGGAGGCCAGCCAACGCATGTCGTTTGCAATTTTCATCAGCGCCACCGCGAGCCCACGCAGAGCGGCATGAGCCGCAACGATGGCATCGAGCGCCCCTTGCGCAGCAAATTTGTTCGGTGCAGTAACGAATGGATAAGTGGTGAGCTCCGCAATCTCCTTGGCAATCTCCACATCGAAGTTGACCGGCGAATTCAGTCCAGTACCAACCGCCGTACCGCCCGCCGCAAGTTGATATAGACCGTTTAGCGACGCCTCCACCCGTTCAAGGGCGTCCCTCAGTTGCGAGCCATAGCCCGACCACTCCTGCCCGACCGTGAGCGGAACAGCATCTTCAAGGTGCGTACGGCCAATCTTTACGATGTGCCCCCACGCGATGGCCTTCGTCTCGATCACCGTAGTCAGCGCTCGTGCTTTGGGCAGAAGCGTTTTGCGTACTTCTGTTACAGCGGCGATATGCATGGCGGTAGGGAACGTATCGTTCGAGGATTGTGACATGTTGACGTGGTCGTTGGGATGGACCGGTTCCTGGGTTCCGAGCGTACCCTTAGCCATCTGGATCGCTCGATTGGAGATTACTTCGTTCACGTTCATGTTGCTCTGCGTACCACTACCCGTCTGCCATACGAATAGAGGAAAATTCTCGTCCAGCTTGCCGGCAATCACTTCGTCAGCGGCTTCGACAATCAGGTCCGCATTCTCTTTGGGCAATCGGCCTAGACGCTGGTTGACGACCGCCGCCGCCTTCTTTACGAACCCGTACGCGTGATAAACCTCGACGGGCATCCGGTCGTTACCAATGGAGAAGTGTATGAGCGAGCGTTGAGTCTGCGCTCCCCATAAGCGATTTGCCGGAACCTTAACCTGGCCCATCGAGTCAGTCTCGACCCGCCACTTTCCATGGTCGAGAACCGTTCCAGGTTTCCAGTGGCCATCTATGATCTGCGTGTCTTCGACGTATGCCATGTGGTGTCCTCAACGGCTTAACTTAAACTTCGCGAGCTCTATCCGTTCTTAGTAATTGGACTCAGCACGCCAGCGACTTAGCGGTCGGTGTTGATTCGACTCTTCAAGCACGTAAGCCACCTAAAATCCATTGAAGAGGACGTAGGCGGCAATCTCTTCCGCGGTTACATGTCCGGGGGGAGTTCGTCCAACGCGTGAAAGAAAGGATGCATATCGGCGTAATAAAAGGGTTTGAATCCGCCATAAACCGCCTCCCATTTGGGGACCCATGCCAACAGTGCATCGAGAAGCATTTCGCAAATCGATTCCTCGAGACCCTCGCGCACCACAAGCACGGGCGGCTTACCACCCGTGTATTCCCCGATAATCTTGGTGTCGTCCGCATTCTTTGGCGTTGACTTCCAGACATCCTCGAGGACCATGGTGGCCCGAACTTGCTTGGAGACAACAGCGTCAACCATTCCTTGCCACGTCGGCCCTGGTTCGACTTGCTGAATCTGTAGAAACTCTTCGAGTTTCTTGCCCGTTTTGTTTAAGAGGATAGCGGGTGGAAAATAGCTCGACGAGCACGAGCGGTTGATGTATCCATACTTGGCTCGGGACAGATCCTCGAGACGATTCGCCGGATCGTCCTTGCGAACGATGAGCAAACTTCGCAAAGTGGGTTCGCCGGTAAACTTGGAGGTCGCGACCGCTAACCCGTGGTAGTAGCGGTCTCCTTTGCTGATCAACCGGTGAAAGTCTGCGCTTGGAATGTAGCCGATGTCTGGTTTATGCGATGCAAACTCTCTGTCGATTTGAACAAGGTCGCTAGATGGTTTCGAGGTAATGCCCGCAGCCGGCAAAATTTCGCTCCAGGGTTTTTGATCCGTGGGTAGTCCGAGATTTCCATCTAACACGAACGATATCGAATCGTTGATTGTGCCACTGCTGTTCTGAAGCTTGATTTGTGTCGGCATAGGATCTCCTTATTCAAGGTTTAGTCAATGCAATTGCTTAATCCAGGCAGTTTGTCCAGCGGCTTCCCCGTTTTAGAAAAAGTCGTGTTGCGTCTGCCTCATCTCGGAGTATTTCTTAAAGTTACGAAGTTGAGATTCATCCTGGCTCAATCCGTCTCTTCTACTCCAGCCGCGAGATCGACATTTGGCCCCCCAGTCACCACGCTAGACGCTCTTGAGAAACGTTTCTGGTCAATAAAGAACACGTGTGGATTTGCCTCCCTGGGTCGAGTGGAGCAATCAAAAGTGCATCGGTATCCATAGCTAAGAATTTCCGGTGGCTTGAAAACGTGGTTAACGATGCACGATCTCACGGCCAGGTTTGGCACCAGACGGGAGTTGAAAAATAGCGGGAATAAGACCGCGAACTATGCATACTGCATGTCATGGCGATTCCTACAGAAGTTTATCCAATGTAATGGGAAGGCTTGTTACTCGAAGTGACCTACCGGGCATGGCTGACCAGACGAACGACCGTCATTGAGGTTTGCAGCCCCCAGAATCAACCATATAAGAACGCATCAATGTCCCTATATCTCGTTTCATTAGAGAAACTCGCCCACTTACGTCGGCCAGCATTGCGATCCTGTCAGAGAGATCGTCAATTGAAATCCTGATATCGTTATTGTTACTCGCGGTGAGAACTTGAATTTTTTGTTGCTGCTTTACAGAATCGGAGGCGTCCAGCCGACCCGCTGCAACCCACTCCATTCTTAGCTTTTCGAGACGCGTCGCACGCTCAGCGGCGTCAACATTGGCCGGCACACTCTGCAGGTATCGGAGTACTGGCGGGGGATAATATGTGTTTAACACGGGTGATTGATCAAAGAGTGGCGCAAGCATGTTAGAAACCTCTCCCACGCTTCCTTTGGGACCGTGTTGTTGGCGCACCGCCATGAAAGCAAGCACGGTCGAAGCGATACCAGCACCGATTCCGACTCCATCGCCCGCGTTGTTTACCCTAGGACCAAGACTGGTGAATTGGGTTGCGCTAACTGCGGCACCTACACCCGACCCTGTGATCAGCGCAGCGGCGTTCAATTTTGCAACGGCATGGTCCCGGCGGGCTTGTAAGGAAGTGCGAAGATTCGATAGCTGTCCGCGCTCATTCAAGTTTTCGGCGATTACGCCGTCGACATCCAACAGTGCCGTCTGTACCGACTCCAAAAGCCCTAGTCGGATCGTGAGTTCCTCGACAGAGGCTACCGAGCCGCAGGAACGTTGCGCCTGCAGGCCGCGGAGTCTCTCTACCGCCGGGCCGAGTCCGAGGATTTGCGATACTTGTTCAGAATCACCGGATCCAGCCGTCCGACCGGCTCCAGATGAGATGACTTCTGGGTTTGCTTGAGCGAAAGCGGAGCGGGCCAGCAGCAGAATGAAGAAAAGAGCAAGGCTTAAGCGCTTTTCAGGTGCACTGTTCATGGTCGTTTGTGACCTCCTAACGCGCTACTCGTTGCAACACAGAGCCAAAAAATAAATATCGCATCAGTTTCCTCTCCGCAGTTCGGGAGACCGATTGATTTGCTCGCTTCAAAGCGAACGGACTATTCTGCGACTGAATTTTTTTGCGCCAGTGCTAAGTTTGCCCCATTGAACGTATCCGTGATTGCTGGAGATAAGGGCCGATCAGCCTGTTTGATCAGAAAAGATACGTGCCACATTTGGGTCGGCGTAAGGAGGTGATTATTGAACGAAGGTTGAGTCAGTTGCCGATTGATGCGGCGTCCAAGGGAATGTGAACGATCGTTTCCTCGTGAGAAAAAGGGGTATCCGCGACAGCGACGAGCGGGTGGTACTACCCTATAAATACATGACGCTACCGCTACCCAGGGAAAATGCAAGTATGAGCTCTGGGATCGCGCCAAAAACTTCAGCACTGTATTTGCCTCGAATATTAGTCGTGAAACCCATCTCTAGGCGAAGTCTCCACTCTAACCGCAGTGTGCGCTGTACTATTCTGCTCACTCGGTGCTCACAACAGGAGCGAACGCGGAACCCGTAGAGCAGGATTAATAGTTTGAATTGTTATTGCGTCGACCAAAACTCGATCAAGCCAAACCTCTCAGGAGCTTGAGCGCGAGTATGCCAAGCTCGAGTGGGCTAGTGGCAGAGTTGTCCCTGGAGAAGCAAATTGTGAAAGATGAGAAGACATGCGCGCCAAACTTATCGCGCGATCTTGATGGCGGAGAGACTGCGCACGGCTGGAGCAGCGGCTCTGTATTCAGATGGCTGCTTTTAAGACCAGATGCTCAACTCCGGGGTTAGCTGCTTGACGCAGGCGGTTGCGGCAAAGGTGCCAGGAACGTTCTCGGGATTCAAAGATCAGTTGGACCTCAGTACCGGACATGGCCGCGTTTCTTCCGGCGAACGATCCTGCAGTGGCACTCGGGTTTAATGTCCCATTGCCAACGCTGATTGTACAGGGCACGACTGACGCTTTCGTTCCGCGGTGCCTCGATCCTTCCAGTACCGCTCACTGAGCCGGCCAGTAGCTATCAGGAACAACCTCCCAGCCTGAGCCAAAACCTCGACGCCGTTTGCTTTCATGTCATGAATCTTGGAAGTTGAGCAGTTCAGTACAGCGCTCCGCCCGCGGCTTGGGACAAGTTTAAGAGGCGCGTACGACTCTGGCTACTGATGCGCAAATCGATCGCCAAAAAGGGAGAGACCAAAATGAAACCTGCGATGACACCGGCAGGAGTAGTGAGACGAATGTCCCTTCAGCTCTGCATTATTTTATTGCTGTTGGGCTGCTGCGTGCTCTCAGCGCAGAACAACAACAATCAGCGTCAGATTCGAAATATCGTTCTGGTTCATGGCGCGTGGGTGGATGGCTCGGGATGGAAGGGTGTTTATGAGATTCTCGTGCGAGATGGTTACCACGTTAGTTTAGTACAGGAACCACTAACGGCCTTCGCAGAGGACTTAACAGCGACGAAACGCGTCCTGACAGAGCAGCAAGGACCTTGCATTCTGGTGGCGCACAGCTATGGGGGCTCACTCATCACCGAGGCTGGAAATGAACCACAGGTAGTCGGTCTCGTTTATGTGGCTGCGCACATGCCGGATGCAGGTAAGAGTGAGGCTCAGGAGGGCAAGCTCTTTCCAAGTGCAGTGAGTACGGCGAACGTCATCACGAAAACGCCGGATGGCTTCACCTTTCTTGAACCATCCGAATTTCAACGGTATTTTGCGGCAGACTTGTCCCGGCAACAGGCGCTCTTCGAAGCCCACTCCCAAGTTCAGACTGCAGCGACGGTATTTGAGGGGGTGATTACTACTCCGGCGTGGAAGACCAAACCCAGCTGGATGATCATTCCGTCGCTGGACATGATCATCAGCCCGAAACTCGAGCGGTTTTATGCCGAGCGCGCGCATAGCCATATCACCGAGCTGGCGGGTGCAAGCCACTCCGTGTACGAGTCGCGCGCCAAAGAAGTGGCTGCGGTCATCGAGGAGGCAGCCAAGCATGCACAGAGTGACGTCGGCGAGTAGCCAGACGCGACAGGATGCACCCGAGCAGCAGAATTAACTTAAATAACAAAAGCTACGCTGGATGTGGGCAGTTTTTTACGAAAAGGGCGAGCGCCGGGAGACGTGAAGGCTCTGCTCGAGTCTGTCATTTTTTTCGGCGACCGCGTTTGCTGGGAATCCGTAGAGCTGAGTTAGGAGTGACGCGCAGCAGGGGAGATCCGGATAACGGCTGGCGTGGACTGGGCCGCAACACGGTGCTCAGGCTCGCCCAGAGGGGTTTCACTATATCTTCACCCATCACTCAAGTCGCCCAGAAGCAGGCAAGGTGGTCGCTGCGGTCAGCGCGGCCGGCCGAACGCAGCTGGCGTCGACGGAGGAAATGTCAGCTCGACGCGAATTGTTGACCCCGTGCCCACATCCGCAATTTCGCTAGTCTCATGTCCGGAAAAAAGCTTGAAATTCTGTTAAAACGATCTCAGGCTGCTCTTCCGGCAACAAATGACCGCAAGGCAGCGCCCTGCCGATGACACTCGCAGACGCCTTGGGCCGCCATGTAGCAAGTACGTCCCACAGCTGACCAACCGTTCCTTTCGCTCCCCAGAGTGCAAGTACGGGGGACTGGATCTTGCGCCCAGCCGCCTCGTCCAGTTGGTCCTGTTCGAGGTCAATGCCTGCGGCGGCGCGGTAATCCTCACAAACCGCGTGGATGGTACCCTTGCAGCTGTAGCACCGGATGTACTCGGCCATAGCCTCCGGCGTCACCGCGCCGGGGGTCTTGCCCTGAACCGCCAGATGATCGCGTAGGTAGTACCCCGGGTCGAGACCGATTATATGCTCTGGCATCGGAGCTGGCTGTATTTGCAAAAACCACCACACGTACTTGGTGGCGAACTCCTTGCTGGTGTCGTTATACATCGTGAGCGTCGGTGCGATGTCCAGCAGAGCGACCCTCTCGACGGCCTCGGGATAGTCAACACACAGTCGAGCTGCAACCCGCCCGCCGCGGTCGTGGCCGGCTATCATGAAGCGCTGATATCCAAGCTGCTTCATCACGTCCACCTGATCCTGCGCCATTGCACGGAAGGAATAATTAATATTATTCGGTCCGCCCTCGGGCTTGCTCGAATCGCCGTAACCCCTCAGGTCGGGTAGCACGATCGTATATCGCTCGGCCAGCGTGGCGGCGATTTTGTGCCAAGTCACGTGCGTCTCTGGATGCCCGTGCAGCAAGAGGAGCGGTGGGCCTTTTCCTTTGGTCAGTACCAAAATATTGGCCCCGGACGTGTTGAGGTACTGCGATTTGAACCCTGGAAAGAAACGCTGGCTGACTTCCTCGGAAGGCGGCGACGGTAATTGCGCGAGCTCTGCGCAAGGTTGCGCCCCGGGTTTTGGACCCGGGAGTTCGGGCTTGAGGTTGGCGGATGTCGGGGCATAGTTGTTGCGCGTGGAACCGGCAACAAGCATCGCCATGGCGGTTCCCATTCCTAACGATGCAAACTCCCTTCGATTCATCGACGCATCCCCGCGCAGTAAGCAAGAATTTCTGTCGCTCTTAACGTTGCCAGCTTGGTAGGCATACTCTATCGCCCCTAAGGCCGAAGATCTTTCGCAGCCAACAATCAGGCTAATGAAAAGATTAGTCTGTGCTATTTTGCTCACAGCCTCGAACCGGAAGGAATAGCGATTGAGAGAAATTGACGATACATCCGCCATCCGCGCGAGCCTGACGCTCGAGCAGCAGAGCAAACTTTCAGCACAAAGGGAATTTGCCTCGGACGATCACGATCAGCACGGGTCATACCGCGTAGTTCGAAGGAGGGAATATCAGTTTCGCGGATGGTGCGTCCTGCGGAACCGCGGAACCCTTTGCCTCTCCAGGAACTGCGATCTCTCATCATAATCTCGAGACCTCAGGACCGAGTTGAACCGTCGTCAATCGAGATGGACTTTAGGTTCAACGACATTCCGGGACGCAACTTCTCAAGGTACCGCTAATTCGGTGAACGATCTTGACCTAGTTGCCGATCGCATTCTCCGGCGAAAAAAAGGCTTGACGATGCCCGTCGCGGCGGGTATGTTTTCGAGCTCACCTTTGAAAGACTCGTCCAGCGAATCCACCCTAGTGTTTATGAGAGTCCCGCGCGCATCTTTCGAACTTGTCTACTGCACCTTCGGCGTTTCAGTATGTGAATTCACGGTCCGCACTGTGTCCTTTTATTCAGTTACGAGGGACTGCTTGTTAGGGTGAGTGCACATCGATTGATGCCGATGAAGTTCAGCGGCACGATGAATGGAGTAACCTGCATGTTGCAAAATTGCGATCAACCCGGCTTGCTGGCGCAGGCACGGAGGGGACATTCACAAGCCTTCGACGCGTTATGCCAGCCGCACAAGAGGCGGTTTTTGCGAAACACATACCGCATCACCAGAAATCGAGAAGACGCTGAAGATGCACTTCAGGACTCCTTTCTGAGAGCCTTTCTCCACATCAGAAAGTTTGATGGCAGGTCTGCTTTCTCCACTTGGCTCACGCGCATCGCGATCAACTCAGCTCTGATGATTATTCGCAAGAGAAAATCGCGCGTAAGCGACACCGGAATTCTCGGGAAACTCGGAGCGGACGAAGTCGATTGGGACGTCACGGACCAGGCCGCGAATCCCGAACAGCGATACGCCCAACGAGAGATCGAGAACATTCTTGCCTCGAAAATCCGCGCGTTGCGCCCGACTATCCGAACCGCGATTGAGATGCGCCAGCTAAAGGAACTATCGACAAGGGAAACGGCGGGAAGACTGGGCACTTCGATTAGCGCCGCGAAATCAAGGTTGTTTCATGGAAAAGTGGCACTTCGAAGCGCCATGCGACAGAACGCCCGAGTCCATCGGTAGGCAGGCGGTGGAAGTTGTGTGCCATTCGCAGGCAGAGACCGTTGCGGAACAATGCCAGCTGGCGCTGGCGCAATGTTCAGGACGACCGGAGCTGTCTGATCGCAGGAATCAAGAGGTTGCCAAGATTCGATTTATCCAGGAAGGTGAAAGCACCGTAACTCGCCGCTAACGCCCGCGAAGCATCGTCATGCCAAACCGACATCGTAATAAGCTTCGATCCCGTTTCATCCAAGGCACGTTTCATCTCTCTGTGAGAAAAATCCTCGGGTGCCGGCAGGTGCAAGTCCATAACAACGACAAAGGGACGCAGTTCTCGCGTCAGCGCCACGGTCTGAGGAAAATTGTCAGCCTCACCCACAATCCTAATCTCGGGATCGAGATCCAAAACCTTTCGAATCGCCGTCCGAAGGAGTTCTCGGTCGTCAGCAACAAGCACGCCCACCAGCGTTGCGTGACTCTCGCTGTCGCATGCATTGGTAGCGACGGCGGGCCAGCCTAGCATCTCTATCTGGATTCGCAGCAGATTGTTTGTGGCGCGCTTCATTGCATCGCTCTCTTTGCTCTGCGGCGGGTCGTCGTTGATATCTTGCACTCGTCGGAATAGTGCCTCCTCAACATTCGCGACGAGCTTAGTCAACCTGTCGATATCCGATTCTGTACACATTTGGTTATATAAATATTCCCATTTCGGAAACTCAAAAACCGGATGGTCCATTTGAACTTCCTCGAACCCGTGGCATTTGGGTTCAGAACGAGCAACTCCATATTCGCGGATCAACGCGCAGATTCTATAAAAATGCAATTTACAGGACTGTTCACTTTTGCTCGTTCTGCTCTGTTTGTTCGCGGGAGGTTCGAAAGGTTCCCGGTGGCGGAACTCGTTTTGCTGACCTGCGCGCCCAGGCTTCTCAGATTCTTCCTGACCGCGCTCATCGTCCTCGTGGCGAACACGGCGACGACGTGAGGCTTAGAAAAGGGTGCGATTGTGGACGTCACTGAAGCGCGCGTCGAAAAATCCGAAGGCGCTGTCCAACGGCGAAGCCTGGATGAAGTCGCTTCGGCAGCTGGCGACGTTGTCCACCGAGAAAAAATTCGATGCGGGTTCATGCGACCGCCCGTAAACACATCACGACCGCGACCTCGTGCGTAAAGGATCGCCCGCCCGGAGAACTGTAAGGCACGTGAGCGGGGGTTACCCGCGCCTTCGATGTTGGTGCTGTAAGCCAAGAAGGAGCGTCCGGTTGCGTGCGCGTCCCGGACATCAAGGCGATGCCTTCATTTTAGCCGCTCAGCGCCCCATGAATCACGGCTAACGTAGCAATTGCCTAGGTT
>Ga0302326_10001592_pt1 | contig 57233 bp, 53 predicted proteins | sample Palsa_T0_3_FD_202264 | JGI IMG/M metagenome (GOLD analysis project Ga0302326, IMG submission 202264) | Peat permafrost microbial communities from Stordalen Mire near Abisko, Sweden - Palsa_T0_3 | ecosystem: Environmental > Terrestrial > Soil > Palsa > Peat permafrost | place: Sweden: Abisko...
TCACTTTCTCAGCCGTGACATGGTCAGGGACTACATCGAAGTCCCGATCGGCATTCGCTACGTAGAGGGTTGGCAAAAGACCACCCTGTCCGATGGGCGGGTGGTTTCGATCCGCGCCATGGGTGCACGCGCACTCCACATCGTCGCCGGTAACAGCCCGATCACCTCGATCATCTCCGTCGCGCGCAATGCACTGACTCGCAGCGACGCGATCATCAAGTCGCCGTCGAATGACCCGTTCACCGCCCTCGCCGTGGCACGCTCGATGATCAAGATGGCTCCCGACCATCCCGTCACCAAGCATCTCTCGGTCGCCTATTGGAAAGGCGGTAGCGAGGAGTTCGAGCAGAAGCTCTACCAGCCCAAGAATCTGGAGAAGATCATAGCCTGGGGTGGTTTTGCATCCGTGAAGCACGTCAGCCGCTACATTCAGCCCGGCCTCGAGTTGATCTCCCTCGATCCGAAGCGCAGTGCGACGATCATCGGTCGACAGGCCTTCGCCGATGAAGCGACCATGCGTGATGCGGCGCTCAGGGCCGCCACCGACATCGGCGCGTCGAATCAAACGGGCTGCTCGTCGGCGCGCGTAATTTTGGTCGAGAGCGGGACCGATGAGGAAGGTCTCGCGAGGCTGCGCCGATTGGGCGAGATGATCTACGAGGCGATGCTGAAGCTTCCGGGCAATCTCAGCACCAAACCCAAGCGCTTCGATCCCGAACTGCGCAACGACATCCAGGCGCTGCGGTCCGCTGCCGATTTCTACGAGGTGATCGGGGGCCGGGAGGACGAGGGCGCGATCATCGTGTCCAAGCTGGACGAAGCGGTGGATTTTTATCCGCGGCTGTCGGGACGGGTCGCCAATCTGGTACCGATCGACGACGTTGCGGATGCCTCGAGATTCGTCAACGCCTACACACAAACGGTCGGCATCTATCCCGAGTCTTTGAAGCTCCGGCTGCGGGACGAGTTGCCGCTGTTTGGCGCCCAGCGATTCGTGACGTTGGGGTATGCGATGACCGCGAATCCCGGGCTTCCACAAGATGCAATCGAGCCCACGCGGCGCATGGTGAAGTGGATCGTCGATGAGAGCTGCGCGGTCGAGACGTGCGCGCCGCTGTGGAAGCAAGATGCCGCGTGAGGCGATATGCGGGTCGTAAGCGAGATGGCATTGCCGGTCCTGCCGGTCGAGCAGCCCGAGTTCGCGGCAAATCCCATGCCGTATGTGGAAGCGGCCAGGCTGAAGCACCCGTGGCTCGCCACGTTCCACGCCGGCTACGTCGTTCACGGATACCAGGCGACCAAGGATTTGCTCTACATGGACGACAAGATGCGCGTCAATTTCGACGGCATCGTGGAATATTTCGGCGCGCAAGGGACGGGTTGGGGGCGCTTCATGGAAAGCATGCTGCCGACTCAATCCGGCCCCAGGCATACGCGTCTGCGCGCCAGTGTCGCCGAGGCATTCACGCCGCGGCGCGCCAATCAGACACGACCGCTGATGCGCAAGGTGATATCCGAATTGCTCGATGAGTGGGCGCCGCGCGGCAGGTTCGACTTTGCCGAATTTGCAGCGTATTTCCCGGTTGCCGTGATGTGCGGGTTGCTCGGCGTCTCCGCCGAGCCGATCCGCAGCATCCGCGAGGCGCTCGAGACCCAGGTCGCCGCGATGACCTTGAATCGCGACCTGCTCCCTCGTTTGGTGGCAGGCTACGATGTTCTCTGGGGCTTCGCCGATACGCTGGTGATCGACAGGGAGAAGCGCGGAGCGGCGGAAGATGGCTCATTGATCGACACACTCATTGCCTTCAAGAACGCGGGTAACCTCGACGAGACCGAATTGCGGTTCATGTTGATGGTGCTGCTCCTCGCCGGGTACGACACGTCGAAGAATGTGCTCACCCTCACGATGCACACGATGCTGCAGCATCCGCAAATGTGGGAGCGATGCGCCGCGGATCAGCCCTATTGCAGCAAAGTGGTCGATGAGATTCTCAGGCACTCCGCAATCACGACGCCGTATCGCCTGCTGACGGCGGATGTCGAATATGAGGGAGTTATTTTTCCGAAAGGGACCTTGCTGTGCTTCGCTACGCCGCTGTCGGGCCGCGATCCGACGGCCTTCCCGGATGCGATGGAGTTTCAGCCCGAGCGGGCCCGGACGACGAAGCACCTGGCCTTCGGGCGCGGCATGCATATTTGTCTGGGCCAGTACCTCGCCAAAGCACAGCTCGAGGAAGGGCTACACATCATCGCGCAACGCCTCAGAAAGCCGCGGCTGGCAGGCGAGGCTACGTGGCGTCCGTTTCTCGGGGCGTGGGGCTTGCGCACGCTGCCGATCGCCTTCGAGGCGGCACCTTAGACCCGGGTATCCGAGTCAGGCATTCAACGCCAAGTCTCGGTTTACTTCGGCTCTGCGCTTGCTCATGGCCGGCAGCCGATCGATGACGAAAACGCCATCGCGAATAACCGCCCTCAACGCCTGTTCGGGTCTTGCCAGCAGCGTGAGGTCGGCCAACGGATCTCCATCGATGACGATGAGATCTGCCTGGGCGCCGCTTTCGATGACACCGACCTTGCCCGGCTCATCCAACAGCAATTCGCCGGCGTTCTTGGTGCCCCAGGCGAGCACATCGGCCGGGCCGAGGCCCGGCATTCCGCCGTAGAAGGCGAATTCACGGCCATAACAGCCGACCTGGTGATCGAGCGGATCATCCTTCACCACATCCCGAAACACACCGCTGTAGTCGTCGCCGATGAGGATCTTTACGCCCGCCTGTTGTGCGATCGGCAGCGTCCTTCGGACATGCTCGTAGCGGCGCTGCATGACGCCCGCGCCATCGACGTCGCCCCAACCGAGCTCGAGCAGCATACGAGGATAGGTGAGGCTGGGAACCCAGAAGGTGCCGTTTTTCACCATGATTTCGATGCATTCCTCGTCCACCTCATCGCCATGATCGAGGACGTCTACGCCCGCAGCGAGGCATTCAAGGATCATTCCTTTATCGGCGACGTGCGCGCGCACCTTCACGCCCCGGTCGTGTGCGGCGGTGACGATCGCCTGCAGTTCATCGTTCGCCATGTTGCGCGCGGTACGGCTCGGAAACCCGTGTCCCCGGCTCGCGAATATCTTGATGGTCTCGGCTCCCCGCCTGATCTCCTCACGCACCACCTTGCGCACGTCGTCCGGGCCATCGACGAACAGATCCGTTCCCGGCGTTTGCTGACGCCGCCACCACTTCTTGCTGTCATTGAGGTCCGCAGTCGTGCCGATATGGCGGCTGCAGGCGCGAATGCGCGGGCCGGGGACGATGCCCTCAGCGATGGCGATTTTGAGCTGGGCATCGACATCGTTGCTGCATGACGCACCCACATAACCGGTGAACCCGCTTTCCAGCAGTATGCGGCAGGTGCGTATGCCTATCGCCATCATCACGCCGGGCGGGAATTCCTTGCCGAGCGGATCCCCGGCCATGCCCTGCGCCAATGTGAATTTGTAAAAATCGGGGTGCAAATGGGAGGTGATCAACCCCGGCAAAAGCGTCATGCCGCCGATATCGATGATCTTTTCCGAAGGGGTTGCCGGATGCGGCCCGACCGCCGTGATTCTCCCTTCAGCGATCGATACACTGCGCTTACCCGGCAGCATTGCGCTGCCGTCGAAGATCCTCGCATTGGTCAAGGTCAGCATGGCCGTCTCGCCCCCCAGACTTGATTCCCGACAGTTTACGCCCGCGCCTCAATACTTTGCCGCAAAATACCCATAATAATGACGCGGGCGCTGGATGGCGGGGACTGCAGATAGACGGGCGCAAGATGTCGAGCAAGCGGGGGGATCGGGCTGATAGCCTGACGCGATGCCCCCGCAGATGACACCCAGGGAAGTGGCTCGTAGAGCACGAGAACGGCAGGAATGATGGACGAGATTGAGCCGGCGACCACCGTAGCCAACCTGTTGGCGAATTTCGTCGCCACTCGCGGCAAGCATGAGGCCGTCGCCACCGTCGCGGAGACGTTGAGCTACGAGGAGCTGGAACGGCGCACCTCCAGAATGGCCCGGGCATTGCTCGCGCTCGGCGCGGGCAAGGGCACCCGTATCGCACTCTTGGCGCCCGGCGGCATTCTGTGGCTGACGGCGCTGTTGGCGGGATTGCGGATCGGCGCCCTGGTGTCGCTCGTGAGCACCCTCTGCACCCCGCCGGAGTTGGCGCACATGCTGCGCAGCGGCGACGCTCAGATACTCCTCGGCGTGCGCCGTTTCCTGCGCCACGACTATGGGAGAACGCTGGTGGCAGCTCTGCCGGGACTCGGCGAAGCAAGGCCGCAGGCGCTGCGATTGCCAAGCGCGCCCTACCTGCGTTCCGTCTGGCTGGACGATGCGGGCGGCTTAAGCTGGGCGCGGTCAATCGAGGAGCTATTGGCTTACGCAGATGAACCGAATGCCCCCGATCGCGCATTGCTCGCCGCGATCGAGCAGGAAGTCACCCCGAGCGAAGACGCCGTCATCGTATACACCTCCGGCAGCACGTCGCTTCCGAAAGCGGTGGTGCATACACAATGGAACGTGACGCGCTTCCCGCGCGAGCTGGCGAAATATTTCCTGCTCAAGCCGGACGATCGCATGATGCCGCACTTGCCCACGTTTTGGCTCGGCGGACTGGGGATGACCATGCAGGTGCTGAGCATGGGTGCGACGCTCGTCTATCCGGCCTCGCCCGAAATCGACGTGGTCCTCGATGCGATCGAGCGCTGCAGAGTCAATCGCCTCAATAGCTGGGGCGACGTCATGATGAAGCTGCGCGAGGGCGCGGTCGCCCGCGGCATCGATGTCGACAAGATCGTGGGTCTCGGACCCTTTCGCGACAAAGCAGGGGAAATCATTCCGCCGCACCTCCAGGCGAATATGCTCGGGATGAGCGAGACCTTCTCGGCGCATAGTGCGGAACCGCTCGATACGCGTTTGCCCGAGGACAAGGCCGGTTCTTCGGGACGCGCAGTCGATACCTACGAGCGGCGCCTCGTCAACCCGGAATCCGGTGAGGAAGTACCGCTTGGCCAAGTTGGCGAGCTGCAAGTCCGAGGCGGCGGATTGATGTCCGGATTCTACAAGGTCAATCGCAAGGAGGTATTCACGCGCGACGGCTTCTATCCAACCGGCGATATGGCACGGCTCGATGCCGACGGTTATATCTATTTCGTCGGCCGGCGTGGCGACATGATCAAGACGCGGGCCGCGAACGTCTCGCGGTTGGAAGTCGAAGCGGCAATGCGTGGTCTGCCCGGCGTCGAATTGCCGATCGTCGTCGGCCTGCCCGATCCCGAGCTCGGCCAGCGCGTCGTCGCGGCGGTCGTGCCGGCGAAAGGCGCGGCACCGACCGATGATTCGATCAGGGCCGCATTGCGCGCGGTGCTGTCGAGCTACAAGATCCCCCGGGAGATCGTCTTCATCACCCATGACGATGTCCCAAGAACGACGACGGGAAAGATCAAGCTGTTCGAGTTGGCGGGCATGGTCGCGGCGCGGATCGGAGCCGGCCGGTAGTTTATATCCACCAGAATAGGAGCACTCACATGTCCGGAAAAAAACCTGATGCCGCGCGAAAAGCGTTCGGCCATATTGCGCCCAAGTTCGCAGAAATCACGGATGAGGTTTTGTTCGGGGACGTGTGGGAGAGATCCGAGCTTTCACCCCGGGATCGAAGCCTGATAACGGTCAGCACACTGATCGCGCTGTACCGAACCAACGAGATGCCCTATCACATGAAGAGGGCCCTGCAGAACGGCCTTAAAAAAGCAGAGCTGATCGAGATGATCACTCACATTGCCTTCTATGCGGGCTGGCCGGCGGCGAACACGGCCATCGCGACCGCGCAGCGTGTGTTCGACGAAGTGGCTAAAGCATAACGGCGCGCGCATCCGATGAATTTCAAATCAGTCGCCTCACCCTATCTCTTTCTCGAAGCGCCGCGCTCGGACGGCGATATCCTATGGTTCACGGACCTGCTGCTCGGCGGCTTGTACCGTCTGTCGCCCGGCGGGAAGGTCGACGTGTTCCTGAAGGACTCCAAGCACATCGGCGGGGTCGTGATCAATGAGGACGGTGCGATCATATGCGGCGGCACGTCCGGTCTTTCTTGGCTAAAGCCCGCAACCGGGGAGTCGGGCAAATTGCTCGGCAGCGTCGGCGGCAAGTCGTTTTCGGGTGCGAACGATATGTATCCCGACGGCAAGGGCGGCCTGTATTTCGGGACGTTGAGTCGAGCGGGAGAATACGGAAAGCCGCCTTCGCTGACCGCCCTTTACAGGCTGGCGGCCGACGGGAGCGTCGCGCTGCTGCGCGAGGGAGTGAAGTTCTCCAACGGGATCGGGCTGAGTCCGGACGGCCGCCGCCTGTACCACAATGAAAGCTTGCTCGGCACATTCGTCTATGACGTGCTGGTCGACGGCAGCTTGAGTAACCGTGCTCTGTTCTCGTTGCAGGAGGACTGCGACGGTCTCGCGGTGGATTCGGAGGGGGGCGTGTGGATCGCGTACTTCGCCTCCGGCGAGGTCACCCGGTATCGGCCTGACGGCAGTGTCGACGGGCGCGTGCCCATTCCGCACAAGGTTGCGAGCAGCCTGTGCTTTGGCGGCGCGGACAATCGCGACCTTTACGTCACCACGGCCGGGAACGAAGGGATCGACGCGCTCATGAAGGGCATCAACCCGCCGCGCGAGGCGGCCGTGTTTCATGCCCGCATCGACGTCGCGGGGCAGCCCGTGCCGCGCACGCGCTTCCGCCTCGAGGACTATTCGACATGACGGTCACGCATCCCTCCGCACCCCGTATCCCCCTGGTTTCGCGCGACGCCTACACCCCGGATCAGGCCGCGCTCGCCAGCGGCCGCGACATGTACACCATGACGCGCATGCTGGTGAATCATCCCGATTTTTATCGAGTTTTCGTTCCATACGTCGACAAGCTGATGAGCCGGTCATTGTTGCCGCATCGCGACCGCGAGATTCTCATTCTGCGCACATTGGTTCTATGCAACGAATCCTACGAGGAGCATCACCACGTGCGCATCGCGCAGACGCTCGGCATGTCGGCCGCGGAAGTGGAGGCCGTAAAGACCGGACAGGATGCGGCGCTGGGCGCGTTCGATCGGATGTTGGTGAGAGCGGCGCAGGAGCTCGTCAATGACCGGTGCCTGAGCAACGATGCCTGGGGAGCACTCGCGAAGACCTACAACGTCGACCAGATGATCGAGGTCGTGTTTCTGGTCGGCGCCTTCGCGATGCTGTCCATGGCGACCAACAGCTTCGGCATGCCCTTGGATGACGACACGAGCACGACTCCGAAGGCAGGAACCCGCTAGGCATGAGCCATCGCCCTCTGCCGGTCACGCCCGAGGAAATCACCCGAGAGTGGCTCACCGCCGCACTGAGCTCGCAATCGCCGGGCGTAGAAGTGCGAGACTTCGAAATCGTCGACATCATCCGCGGCACCAGCACCAAAATACGCGTGCGGCTCGACTTGAATGAGGCGGGCCGACGGGCCGGGATTCCCGAACTCGTGATTCTCAAGGGAGGCTTCGAGCAGCACGGCCGCGAAGTGGGCCATCTAGGTGAAATGCATCGCCGGGAAGTCCGGGGGTATCGCGATGTGCTTGCGGTGTTGAAGCTGCCGTCGCCGAAAGCCTATTTCGCCGACTACGAGCCGGAGCGACAGCAGGGCATCATCATCATGGAAGACCTGGTGGCACGCGGTGTCACCTTTTGCAGCGCCCTCAAGCCGCAAACGCATGAGCAAGTCGCGCGTCGTCTCACCGCACTGGCGCAATTCCACGCCCAGACTTGGGCCGCTCCTGACGTCCCCCAGTTCCAGCCGGGGGGCCGATGGGGGGACTTTCCCGATTTTCTAAAGGTGTGCCGCCCCTTTTTCGACAAGTACGCGCAGCCCGAGCGTTGGTACAGGTTCGTCGCCTCACCTCGAGGCGCCTCGGTGTCGGTGCGCTTTCACGACCATCATTGGATGGTCGATGCCTTCGATCGGATGATGCGATTCTCGGCGCAGTTGCCCCACTGCATCCTGCATGGCGACGTTCACCTCGGCAATCTCTACATCGACCCGGACGGTAGCCCGGGTTTTTTCGATACTTTGGCGGCCCGGGGTCCGGGAATGCTGGAGGTCTCCTATCATATTTCTGCTTCCATCGACGTCGCCGACCGGCCGCGCTGGGAGCGTTCGCTCGTCCAGCACTACTTGGAGGAGCTCGGTCGCAATGGCGTCGACGCGCCGCGCTTGGATGAGGCCATGCGCCAGTACGGAATATTTCTGGTGTACGGCTATTTCATCTGGATGACAACCGAGTCCCAGTTCCAGACCGAATCGACGAATACGGCAAACGCGTCGCGAGTCTGCGCAGCGATGCTCGAGCACGATATCGTCAACCTGCTCAAAACGATCGAAGTCGATTGATCCGGAGCGTCCCTCAAGCCCGCCGGAGGGGTCGGCCGAGAAGGTCGATCACCGTGCGATTGAATTCCTCCGGCTGCTCATACATGGCCCAGTGTCCCGCGCCGGGAATCACGCGAAAGTCGAGCGTTGGGTGAGAGCGGCGCAGCGCCGCTTCTTGGACAGGAGGATTGGGATGCGGGCGGTCGAGACCTCCCCAGATCGCGTCGATTTGCGCGGTGATCTGCGGTAATGCGCTCATGAGCTTGTCGGGCAGGACGAGCGGTGTGGGGTCCAGCCTCGCACGGGCACCGTTGGTCTCATGGATATGCAGGGCCAACTCGTCCACGCTCGCCGGATCATGGAGCATGAGGCCGAGCAGATTTGCGCGGTGCCCGGCGCGGCGCTCGCTTGCTTCGAGCCCGCGCAAACGCCGCAATTCGACCCGCCCCATCGGCGTATCGAGGCCACCCGTTCCCACGAGAATCAGCCGACGCACGAGCTCAGGATAGAGTGCGGCGAAGTATGCGCCGACCGCACCACCGAACGAGAAGCCGATGAAATCCAGGGGGAGCTCGGCTGGGATCAGCCGGCGCAATCCCATGGCGATGACGGAGGCGATCGCCGCATGATCCTGGCTCGGCGGCATCGCCGATTCCCCGTAACCCGGCAGATCGGGAATCCACAGCGTGCGCACCTGCGCCAACGCCTCGATATTGCGGATCCAGTGTGACCAGCCGCCGTGAGACCCATGAGCGAGGAGGGCCGGCGGCCCGCTCCCCCACGACCGCCAAACAAGCGAGCCTTCTCCGCACGGTGTCTCGAAGCGCCGTGCGCGGGCTTCGAACGCTGCGAGAGTGGCGGCGGGATCGGACGCGCTATTGGGACTTAAGGGGCTCGGCATCGAGGATCACCGTCTTTGATTCAAGATACGGCATGAGCCCTTCTGCCCCGCCTTCGCGGCCTATTCCCGACTGCTTGAATCCGCCAAAGGCTATCGAGTAGTCCGCTCTGAAGGCATTGTGCGCAACGGTGCCTGAACGCAGCTCGCGGGCAACCCGGTAAGCGCGCTCAGCATCGTGCGTGAAAACGGAGGCGTTGAGGCCGAATGGGGAATCGTTCGCGATGGCCACCGCTGCGGCCTCGTTTTCCGCGGGAATCACGCTCACCACCGGGCCGAAGATCTCCTCGCGGGCGATGGTCATGTCGTTGTCGACATGGGCAAAGACGGTCGGCTGGATGTAGTAACCGCGGCCGAGATGAGGAGGGCGGCCCCCGCCGGTGGCTATTTGTGCTCCTTGCTTCACCCCCGCGGCAATGTAGCCCTCCACTCGATCACGCTGACGAGCCATCGCAAGCGGCCCCATGGCGGTCTCTTGCTGGAACGGATCGCCCACCATGACTTTGCCGAAGCGCGTCGCCAAGGCGTCGACGAGTCGATCGTGCCGGTGGGCGGAAACGATGACCCGCGTGAGCGCGGCGCACACTTGCCCCGTCGCGAGCGGCGTCACCGCCGAAAGCGTCTCGGCCGCCGTGTCGAGGTCGTAGTCGTCCAGCACCACGGCGGCCGACTTGCCGCCGAGCTCGAGAGTGCAGCGTGCGATTCGTTCACCGCAGATGGCGGCGATTTTTTTGCCCGCTGCGACCGACCCGGTGAAACTGACCTTGTCCACGCCGGGATGACGGACCAGCATTTCCGAAACTTGACGCTCCGCGGTGAGAACGTTGAAGACACCCTTCGGAAGCCCCACTTCCTGGGCGATCTCGGCCATGACGTAGCCTGATGTGGGGGCTTCGGGCGACAACTTGAGGACGATCGTGCAGCCGGCGAGCAGGGCAGGCGCGATCTTGTGCACCGCCAGCAAAAGCGGAAAATTCCACGGAACGATGGCCGCCACGACCCCCACGGGCTCCCGCACCAAATATCCGACATTGCCGCCCATTTGCGGGGTGCGTCGTTGTTCGAAGGGAAAGCTATCGGCGAGCGAGGCGTAGGACTCGAAGGCGCCCGGAGCCCCCGCCAGAAAGGCGCCCGCCAAGGTCCGCACGATGCCGACCTCGCCGGTCCAGAGATCGGCCAGCCGATCGGTGTGCACCGCCAAGCGCTGGGCAATCTCTCGCAGAAATCCCGCGCGCTCTTTGTGGCTCATTCTGGGCCACGGTCCTCGGTCGAACGATTCGCGAGCGGCAGTCACCGCACGGCCGATGTCCGTCTGCTGGGCCTCAGCGACTCTTATGAAGACCTCTTCCGTCGCAGGGTTGACCACCGTGATCTGTGCATCGCTCGATGGAGCGGCCCAGTCGCCGTCAATGAAGAAGCGGTCCGCGTGGGCGATCATGGCTGCGGTCACAGCGGCTCGGCAAGCGTCGGGAAGCGATCCTCCGGAAGCGGATGATTGATCTGCATGCCGGCCGAGTCGAACGCCTCGGCCGGCGCTCCGGTCCAGCAGGCGTCCGCGGGCTGCACCAGCATCAGATAGGCCCATCGCGGCCGGTGGGTGAGGTTCGCTCCGGCGCCGTGCACCGTCATATGAGAGTGCACCGTCACGTCGCCCGCGGCATAAGACATGGGCTCGGACAGCTTTTGCTCGTTGCGGAGATTCGGATAAATGTCGAGCAGGTCCTCGCCCTGCCGATAGGTGCGGTAATTACCGAGTACACCGAGGCGGTGCGAGCCGTTGACGAAGGACATCGTTCCGAACTCCGGACCATAGTCTTCGAGGGAAAGCCAGAAGGTCATCCCCCCCGAACGATCGACCGAGAAGTTGATGAAGTCCTGGTGAAAGCTCGTGGGTCCGTTGCCGCCGTGTTTCGCCTGCTTCGAGGACGGCAGTTTCGGCGCATAGAAATCTGAGAAGTACTTGACGCCCACGGACCTGGAGCGGCTCATCAGCGCCTGCCCATTCCTGCCGACATGCCCGATCAATGATCGGACCGGCGGATTCGCAAGACCCCCGCCGTATTCCGCATTGAAGTAGGCGATTTTCTTCTCGACCCCGGGTCCGATGATGTCGATGACCGCGTTGCTGTCGGCATCCTCGCCCATTCGCTCAAGAGCGCTCCCGAGTATGAGCTTGACCAGGTCCGCACGCACGAAGGCCTCGAGCTTTACCCAGCCGAACTCGTGATAATGCGCGACCTCTTCAGGCGTCACCTGACGGCAAGGAGCGTCGTCGACGCCGGCTGTTCCTTTCAGATTGGCACTCTGCATAAGTCCTCTCTCCTAGCGTCGGCCGGCTCGAACTCGATCGGCAGGCCGCGGATGCCCCAGACGCCCGGGAACGGCCGCCAGCCCAAGGGACCCCGAGATCGCGGTTTGGTGATCCGTTGGGCGATGAGGTGCAATCCCTCCTCGAGCTGCGCCCGTGCGATGAACTGGCCCAGGCACATGTGTGCGCCGAGCCCGAACCCCAAATGCGGGCTGACTTGATTGCGGTCGGGATTGAACTCGTCCGAATCTGAAACGGCAGAAGAATCGCGTGCGGCGATCGCCCAGGGGAACCAGAGCGAGGTGTCCCTGGGCAGCAGCACGTCGCGGTAGACGATGTCCTCGGTGACGAGGCGGTTGGTGGTCGTCACGCTGTGATAGCGCATCGTCTCTTCGATGACCTTGCGACTGAAGGCGACATCCTCGGCGCACCGCTCATAGATCTCGGGACGATCCAGCATCTCGTACATGGTCAGGGTGAGCACGTTCTTCGAGGTGTCGAAGCCTGCCACGAAGAGGAAGATCAACAGATCGGCCAGCTCCCGCTCGGTCAGCTTATCTTCCGTCTTTGCCTCGAGCAGAATATCGAGGAGGTCGCGGACCTCACTCAGCCGCTTGCCCCGCTCGCGATCGGCCATGAGTGCATGGACGAAGTCATCCAGCACGACAGTCGCCTGCTGAATCGCCTCCATGAACTTCTTCTCCAGGCTGACGCTCAAGCCCATGGCCTCCATGGACGACCGGAGGGTGGGAATCGAGTCGGGCGACGCACCGAGCAGATTGCACGTGACGGTGATGGGAAAATAGGACGCGAACTCCTCGAAATCGAACGCACCCTTCGGGGCCCATCTATCGAGCAATTTCGAGATGACGCTACGCATCAGCGGGCGATGCAGATTGGCCTGGCGCGGCGTGAAGGCAGGCGCAAGAATGTCTCGCATCCGCTTATGGGCTGCTCCGGAGTGGCTGAGGATGTGGCCTTCCTGAAATCGCCCCCAGGGCGTTCCCTCCGCCCCCATGATTTTCACCAACTGGTCGTAGGGCATGCGCATCTTGTCCGGCTCCATCCGGATCAGATCCCGGACGGCCTGATACTGCGTCACGATGGGACCAAATTTCCAGGTCGCGAGCCACGGATGATGCTGCCGCGCTTCGGCAAAGTACCGGGCTGGATCCTGTGCGAGTTTTGGATCCTCCAAGGGCAGAAAAGGAAGATCCAGGTCGGTGACTGATTTGGCGGCCGCAAGTAGCATTCGGGGAGGGTCCCTCAGTGTACCTAGTATAGGTGCGCTTTACTCATACCGTCCTGGCATCTTGCGCCTAGGTATGAGCAATTTGCGCCGGCCCCCCAAAGACCTCGATGACCGGCAGGGGATTGAAATACTCCACATGCTCGGCGACCTTTCGATCTCGCATACGCGTCAGGATTACATAGCTGTTCGCATAGTGTTGCCCGGACACCAGCACAGCTTCCGATCGAGCCGTGGTGAGAAACAACTGCGGATCCTCCGTCCTCCTGATCACCACATCGTGCCAGGCAAAGCTTTGCTTTGCCTTCCAAACTGCGCTGAGCGCCGCAATGGCTTCGGCCCTGCCGCGAAGCTCTTTCGCCACACCGGGCGGCGCAAAGGGCAAGCGGATCACGACATCCAGGGTCGCGTAGTTGGACCAGGCTTCCGCCGGTCCCGAAGAGACTGCGTCGAGCCACTCCCGGATCAGATCGATCATGAGAATGTCCGCCTACGAGTGCTGGCTTTCCGGCAGGTTCACCACGAGTCCGTCGAGCTCCTCGGTGATTCGGATCTGGCAAGACAGCCGACTGTTCGGTTGTAAGTTGCAGGCAATGTCGAGCATCGATGCCTCGAGTTCCCCGTGCTCGCCCGTCTTCGCGGTCCAGCCCGGGTCTACATACACGTGGCACGTTGCGCAGGCACAGGCCCCACCGCACTCGGCGTCGATGCCCGGCACGTTGTTCTTTACCGCGCCCTCCATGACCGTCATTCCGGGTTGTACTTCTATGACGTGCTTGGTGCCGTTGAACTCGATGTAGGTGATCTTGGCCATATCAGGCAACGCTCCCATTCTCTACGAGAGCAGCAGCGTCCTCGGTAGGCCGCGGCGCGGGCGTGAACTCGATCGGCAGGCCCTTCAAGCCCCACACTCCGGGAAATGGCCGATATCCGAACGTGCCCGCGAGCTTGGGGTTCTTGACGCGCTGAGCGATCTGATGCAAGCCCTCTTCGATCTGTGCGCGGGCAATGAATTGACCCAGACACAGGTGCATCCCGCGGCCGAAGCCGATGTGCCGATTGACGTGCTGTCGGTCCGGGTCGAACTTGTCCGGATCGGGAACCGCGGAAGGATCGCGTCCGGCAATGCCATTGGGCAGAAACAGCATGGTGTCCTTCGGAATCATCACGTCGCGGTACACGAGATCGACATTGGTCAACCGCGCGCTGGTACCCGGGCTGCGGAAGCGCAGGCTCTCTTCCACGACCTTGTGGCAGTACGCCGGATCCGCTGCGCAGCGCTCATACATCTCGGGGCGCGACAGCATCTCGTGCATGATGAACGTGAGTACGTTCTTCGATGTATCGTAGCCGGCCACGAAGAGGAAGATCAGCAGGCTCTTCAACTCGCCCTCGCTGATGCCGCCGGAGTCCCTCGCCTCGAGCAGGGGGTCCAGCAGATCCGGCTCGGCACTCAGGCGAAGCCCCGCTCGCCGGTCGGCGATGAGGCGTGCCAGCTCGTCCTCCAGCACCTCGCATGCTTTCTCGAGCTGCGGGAGGAAGCCCGGAATCATGTTGAAGCTCAATCCGAGCGCTTCCAGAGAGGAGCGCAGTCCGGCGACGATGGCGGGCGATGCGCCGAGGAGGCTGCACATCACCGTGATGGGGAAGTAGGACGCAAACTCTTCGAAGTCGAAGCGGCCTTTCGGGCTCCATTCGTCGAGCAGGCGGGAGATGACCCGCCGCATCAGTGCTCGGTGCTGATTCGCCGCGCGCGGAGTGAACATGGGCGCAACCACGTCGCGGATACGCTTGTGATCCGCGTTGTGGATCGCAAGGAGCGATTCCATCTGGAAGCGTTCCCAGCGCGAACCCCTCGCGTTCATGGCGTCGATGATGAGCTCGTGAGGAGGACGCATCTGCGCGTCCATCCCGAGAAGGTCTCGGATCGCTGCATATTCCGTGACGACATAGCCGTAGTCAGTTTTTGCAAGCCAGGGGTGCCGGCCGCGCGCGGCGTTGACCTGGGAGATCGGATCCTTGGCGAACTCGGGGTCCCCGATGGCCAGATAGGGCAGGGGTAAGTCCGTGATGGGCCGCATGCGCAATTCCTCGTAGTCAATAAATGGATGGGCGCGAGCAATCGCTCAGTACTCTATCCCCAAGCGCATGAACGCTGCGAGAATATTTACAGTGAAACGGGCGTTTCTCGAACTGCGCTTGGAAACGCGCATTTCCTTGCAATTCTTCGATCACCGATCTAGCGTCGCACGACGGCAAACCAACGACGGCGACGTTGCGCTTGGGCGGGAGACACTGGTGAAGCAATGTTTCGGAATCTGCGCGCTATGCATTCTGTGCGCGATGGGCATCTGCGGCGCTGCGCCGTCGGGGCGCGCCGCGGACAGCGGTTATGTGAACTGGGCAGGGCATGGTGGGAGCTCGGACGAGACCGACTACAGCCCACTCGAGCAGATCAATCAGGCGAACGTCGGACGCCTGGGCCTCGCCTGGCATCTCGATCTTCCAGGCGAGCAGATGCTCGAAGCGACGCCGCTCGAGGTCGATGGGGTTCTCTACTTCACGGGAACTCAAGCCAAGGTGTACGCGGTCGATACTCTGACCGGCAAGCTGTTGTGGACGTACGATCCGGAGATTTGGAAGCATGGACCGCAGAAGATGCACTATGCGCTGCCATGCAACCGAGGCGTGGCTTACGAAGACGGTCGAGTCTTTGTCGGCACGGTCGATGGCCGCCTGATCGCGCTCGACAGCAAAACGGGCGCTTCGCTCTGGAGCACGGAGACAACCGCGCCGGGATCGTTTCAGACCGTCACCGGTGCACCACGCGCTTTCAATGGCAGAGTCGTCATCGGCAACGGCGGAGGGGACTTCGGGGCTCGAGGGTATGTCACCGCCTACGATGCGGCAACTGGACGCCAGGCGTGGCGGTTCTACACCGTGCCGAGCTCTCCGGAGGAAAATCGCGGTGATGCTGCGATGGAAAAGGCTGCCGCGACCTGGAGTGGGCCGTACTGGAAGACCGGGACCGGCGGAGGCCCGTGGGACAGCATCACCTTCGACAAGGAGCTGAACAGAATTTACATCGGCACCGGAAATGCGGCGCCTTATGATCCCGAGCAGCGCAGTCCGGGCGACGGCGACAACCTCTACACCGCCTCGATCGTGGCGCTCGACGCCGACACCGGGAAGTACGTCTGGCATTACCAGGTGAATCCGCGCGATTCCTGGGACTTCGATTCCACCGCGCAAATGAGCCTCGCGGAGCCAGTCATCGATGGCCAGCGCCGCATGGTGTTGATACAGGCGCCGAAGAACGGTTTCCTCTATGTGATCGACCGCTTGACCGGAAAGCTCATATCGGCGGGCAAGATCGGCAAAGCGACCTGGGCCGATCGCATCGATGTGGCGAGCGGCCGTCCCGTCGAGGAAGCGGACATCCGCTATCAGCATGGTCCCGTCACCATTTGGCCCTCCCCGCTGGGAGCCCACAACTGGCAGTCGATGTCGTTCAGCCCGAAGACGGGCCTCGTCTACATTCCGTACCTGCAGCTGGGTATGCGCTACGCGAAGGGGCAGGGCAGCGGCAAGGGCAAGGATGTCTCGATGGTCGGCATCAGCATGTCGATCGTCGAGAAGGATACGCAAGATCGCAAGGGCGCCCTCCTGGCCTACGATCCTGTGGGGCAGCAGGTGCGCTGGAAGGTCCAGCACACCTATTTCTGGAACGGCGGCACGCTTGCGACGGGCGGCAACCTCGTTTTCCAGGGAGCGGCCGACGGCTATTTCACTGCGTATGACGCGTTCGGCGGCAAAGTCCTTTGGCGATTCAACGCAGGGCTCGGCATCATTTCCGCCCCGATCAGCTATGCCGTGGGCGGTACTCAATATCTGACGGTGCTGGTGGGCTATGGAGGATCGAACAGCGCCGGAGATCTGATGAACGCGGGGTGGAAGTACGGCGTCCAGCCGCGGCGCCTGCTGACCTTCCGGTTGAATGCCAACGCGACGCTGCCGCCGACGGCGCAGGCCGACTTTACGCTGCATCCTGCCAAGGATACGTCCGCCACGATCGATCCGGCCGACGCCGGCCCCGGACAGCTTCTCTTCGCGGTCAACTGCGGCGGTTGCCATGGGCTTAACGCGATCTCGGGCGGGGCACCGGCACCCGATCTTCGGGAATCGCCGGTCGCGCTGAATCCCACGAGCTTTTGGAGTGTGGTGCACGACGGCGCGCTGCTGCCGAAAGCAATGCCGCGTTTCGACCAACTGGACGCCGACCAATTGAGGCAGATCCAGGCCTACATCCGGTTGAAGACGCGCGAGGCCGCAGACGCGCAGGCCGGCTCCGCCCCCGGCGCGGCCCACCCCGGCATGTGATCCGGGGCCCGGCGCGGATCACGCCCCGGTGGGACGCCTGCCGAGCAGCAGCTGAACCTGCTCGGTGAGTGCCGAGCGTATTCGCTCGGCCGGCCAGCGCCCGGGGTCCACGAGGGACTGCAACGAAATCCCTTGAACCAGGGCGTTGAGCAGCAAGCTGATGCGCTCGACGTCAGTGCGCGTCGAGTCGAGCGCGCGAACGATGTTGCCGAGGAGCTTCAGCGTCATGTCCATGTGGCTGCGCTGGATCTGGGCAAACTCAGGGTCTCGGGTGGCGCGGTCCCAGAACGCGACGTACACGCGCCAGCGCAAAATGCTCTTTTCGTCTGCCGCCGCCATGGCCAGGAGGCTGTCGATGATATCGGTGGGCTCGCATGCGGACACCTTCTCGAAATACAGCTGCGCCATATACTCCCAGGTGAAACGCAGCAGCTCCTGCTTATCCGAGAAGTAATACGTGATGATCTTGGTGGGCCCACCCAGCTCGGCAGAAATGCGCCGAATGGTCGCTGCCTCGAGACCCTCGCGCGCTATGACCTCGGCGGTCACCTCGGCGATCCTCTGTCGGCGCGCGTTGTGATCGACTGTCATCGAAACCCTGTGGAGCCTACGACGACCGTGCTTTCGCGGGCGCCAGAAGCTCGAAGATCTTTTGATCCTCCAAGCCCAAGGCCATCCCCTCGCGCGGCAAGCTTTGAATACAAACATGGTCGGCGCCGGCATCCCAGTGCTCCTGAATGCGAGCGCGAATGGAGTGCTCGTCGCCCCAGGCGATGATCGAGTCGATCAGCTTGTCCGACCCGCCGCTCTCGAGGTCATCTGCGCTGAAACCCATGCGCAAAAAGCTGTTGCGGTAATTGGGCAGCGGCAGGGAATGGCTCATGACTCTGCGGCCAATGGCGCGTGCCTTCGCAGGATCGGTTTCCAGAATCACCATCTGCTCCGGACAAAGAAGCTTTCGCGGGCCGAGAACCGCGCGCGCCTGCGCCGTATGATCGGGATTCACATTGTAAGTATGTGCCCCGTCGGCGAGCTCCGCCGCCAGATGCAGCATGTCTGGACCCAGGGCCGCGAGCAGTGTCTTGGGCTTCTCGGCAGGCGGCGCCGAACGGTATTGCACTCGCGCCATCGCATTTAGATAGGTCCGCATGGCGGCGAGCGGCTTCTGATATACGTGTCCACGCACTTCCTCCACGAAGGCGCGGTGCGAAACGCCAAGACCCAGAAGGAAACGACCGTTCGACTGTTCCGCCAGGCCGTATTGGGCATTCACGGCTGCCAGGCTATCGCGAGCGTAAATGTTCGCGACGCCCGTCGCGACGCACAATCTCGTGGTGTTCGCCAGCGCCCAGGATGAGGCTATCAGCGGGTCGCGGCCGAGGGCTTCGGGCAGCCAGAGTGTGCCGTAGCCCCATTTTTCCGTGCTCTGCGCCAGCGCGGCAAAAGCCTCGGCGCTCAGATGACTAAACAGACCCCATATGCCCAGTCTCCCGAGCAAGTCAAACGCGCCGCGAGAAGGTGAGGGGCACCCGCTCGAGTGTTTGAGTGGCCAGCGTCGGCAGATAAGTGAGCTCCTCCGCCGGTATGGCAAGCCGGATATTGTCGAGGCGTTTGATGATCTCCCGTGCCGCGACCTTGATCTCCATCCGAGCGAGCGCCGCTCCGATACAAAGATGTATGCCGGCGCCGAAAGTGAGGTGCTTGCTGATGTTCGGTCGGTTTAGGTCCAGTGATCGCGGGCTTGGGAACTGAGTGTCGTCGTCGTTGGCCGAGGCGAACAGGATGCAGACTTGAGCGTGGGCGGGTAGAACTATGCCGCCCAGCCGCACTTCTTTCATCGTAGTCCGGTAAAGTCCGTGAGACGGCGGTTCGAGCCGCAGGACTTCCTCGACGAAGCGCGACAGCATGCGATCGTCGTCTGCGGACTCGTAAAGCTTCTGGGCCAAGGCGGGCTGGGTCGCGAGAATCATCATGAGGTTGGCCAGCGCCGCAGCCGTCGTATCGTTTCCTGCGATCAGGAATGCGCGGATGCAGGAGACCTTTTCCTCGAAGGAGAGCGTCGGATTGCGATCATCCTCCAATCGGGCATGCACCAAGTCGGACATCAAGTCCTCACGAGGCTCCGCCTCACGCGCGCGAATGTGCGGAATGATGTAGTTCTGCAATTCGCACATTTGCTTCGCGTTTTCGATCATCTGCTCGCGCGTCTGCATTCGCCCGATCTGCGCAAGCAGCGCCGTGGTCCAGCGCGCGATCTTTTCGGTGCCGATTTCGTCGAAATTGAAACCCAGCTGCTCGCAGATGATGCGAGCCGTGAGCGGGGCGCCGATGTCCTTCATGCCATCGCCGTGCCCTCTCTTTGCCAGCGGCTCGATGAGATCGACGACGATCTGCCGGATCCTGGGTTCGAGGCTCTTGACCCGGTGAGCGGTGAAGGCCTTCTCGGTCAGCCTGCGCAGTCGAGTATGGGCCGGCGGATCGGTCGCGATGATGTCGCGTATGAATCCGCCGCCGTCGCGATTCATGATCTCGGCAAGCTCATCGACAAAGCCATTCGCGTACCGATCCTGGTAGCCGTGCTCGAGCGAGAAGGTGATGGGATCGCGGAGCACCGTTTGCGCATCCTCATAACGGGTCACGAGATAGGTGTCCAGCTTGGGGTCGTAATAGACCGGCTCCTGCTTGCGGAGCGCGCGGTAGAAGGGGAATGGATTATTTCGGATCAGCGGATCCAGGCGCGATTCGCCGCCCTTGAGCTCCAAGGTCCCGCCCGTCACCGGACACTTCGACAAATCGGCCTGCGACTCAGTTGCGCCCATCGTTCCGGCTCCTCTATACGCGTGCAATGTACCGGTCGCCAAATGGAGCGGTCTCTACACTTTACGCCCCCACTTCCATAATTTGCGCCGTGGCGGCCTCGCCCCCAAACCGCCGAAACATAATCCGGCGCACACCCGGCGAGCCGCGAAATATGGATGGTCGCGGGCGGCCTGCGCGCCGCCTTGCGCTGGGTGTGGGATATGACTAAGCTACCGAATAATCAAGACTTTCGGTGATACATCGAGAGCCCTGTCGCGCATGGCGGAGTGAAGTTCTCCTTCCTGGGGTAGCGGCAAGGGAAGGAGAAACAGTGAGAGCCGAAGCCGTCGAGCGGGTCGATAACACCTTTGTGCTCAGCGTGGACGGAGCTTTCGACGGGCTCCCGTCGCACGGCACCATCCAAACGGGGTACCTTCGCGGGCTGGTAGATCTGGTGCGCAGCCGCGGTTGCGATCCGCAGAAGGTGCTGGAGCACCATGACATTGATTCGCGGACTTTCGAAGACCCGGATCAGCACATCAAATGCGCAAGCGCCGTCAACCTCCTGGAGTCGTGCAGCGGCCTCCTGCACGATCCTTTGTTCGGGATGCGGCTTGCGGAATGGCAGGGGCCGGACGCTTTCGGCTGCGCGGCGACGCTCGCCCGGGCGGCGCCGAGCCTGCGTCTCGCCGTTCAAAGTCTGGTCGATTATGTCCCGGTCTCCGCCTCGCCGGAGTGCGAAGTGGAAATGGTGACGGGCCGAGAGGTCGCGGAACTTCGCTGGCGGACTGACACCGGATTGGGCGACAGCGAGCAGGTCAACTACCAGGGCCTTTTTCTGTTCGCGAGGACTCTGCAAATGCTCGCCGGACCGCATTTCCGCCCGCGCTATGCGACCCTCACTTTCGACATTGCACGATCCAATGTTCAGGCGCTACAAGACCGCCTGGGCTGCAAGGTGACCGGTAACGCCGCGGCGCACGCGATCGCGTTCCCCATCGAGATGCTCGATCAGCCGATCGCGACGTCCAACAAAATGCTGTTCAGCCTGCTGGGCGGCTACCTGGCCCAACTGCGTTCCGCATCGAGATCGAGCTTCGTCGAACAGGTCGAAGGCTACGTGCGCCGCGCACTCGCCACTGGCAACTGCTCGGTGAACGGCTGCGCTGCGAGACTCGGCACTTCGTCGCGGACCTTGCAGAAACGGCTCACGAGGTTGGATGTCAAGTTTTCGAACATCGTTCAGAGCGAGCGCATCAAGCTGGCCAAGCACGCGCTGCTGCATGGCGATTCCACGCTCGATGAAATCGCGCTTCAGCTGGGATACTCCGAGCAGACGAGCTTCGGGCGCGCCTTCAAGCGCTCCACGGGCATGACGCCGCAAGCCTTTCGATCGACAGAGGATCGCAGGCGTTTCTTAAGTTGATCCGCGCCCCATGGCAGGCGTAGATCAGCGCAAAGTGGCGCTCGTGACCGGCGCAAGCTCCGGCATCGGCCGCGCGACCGCGGAGGCGTTCGTTGCCCGCGGTTACGCCACGGCGCTGGTGGATCGCGATGCGCCGGGCGGTCGCGTCGTGGAGACGCAGCTTCGCAAATCCGGCGAATGCCTGTTCATTCATTGCGACGTGACCGATGATGGTGCCGTGCGGGAGGCCGTTGAACGGACCGTGGGCGCCTACGGTCGGCTGGATGCGGCCTTCAATGCGGCGGGCATCGACGGCGACGCCGGCCCCACCGCGGACTGCAGCATCGAGAACTGGAGTCTCGTGATCGCCACCGATCTGACGGGCCTCTGGTCCTGCATGCGCTATGAGATTCCGCAGATGCTGAAAGCGGGCGCCGGTTCCATCGTGAATTGTGCCTCCATCGCGGGGCTCGTGGGCGCGCCCGGTCTGCCCGCCTATGTCGCCGCCAAGCACGGTGTCGTCGGTTTGACCAAGGCGGCTGCGCTCGAATATGCCAGGCAGGGAATCCGCGTGAACGCCGTCTGTCCGGGCTTGATCGATACACCCATGTCCCGTAAGGGGTTGACGCCTGAGATTGCCGCAAAGCTCGCGGAAGAGAGTCCGATCGGCCGCTTCGGTCAGCCGGCCGAGATCGCCTCGGCGGTCCTGTGGCTCTGCGACGAGACCTCCGGCTTCCTCACCGGCCAGGCCATTGCGGTGGACGGCGCCTGGACCGCGCGCTGAGCGAGCTCATGGCGCGGGCGGGGCATGCAGATAAAGCGGCGTAAGATGTTGAGCCGAAACCGCACTCGGCTGATAGGTTAGCAATCATCTCAGCGCCGCCGAACGCGGCAATTCCGCGATACGCCCACGCAGCGCTGATCCCAAGACCAAGGAGAGCCACATGGAGCTCGCGCAGGGGGAGGCCGGTACATTGCGCTTCGACGGGCGAACCGCCATCGTGACGGGTGCGGGCGGTAACCCGAGCCTCGGCCGGGCGCATGCGCTCCTCTTGGCGGCGCGCGGCGCCAATGTCGTCGTGAATGACATCGGGCGCGACCCGGAGACGCCCGGATATTCCGGCACCGCCTCGGCCGCGGCGGTCGCGGAAGAGATCCGCGCACTCGGCGGAAATGCCGTTGCGGACGTGCACTCGGTGGCGACCGAAGAGAGCGCCTCCGCGATCGTTCAAACGGCACTCGACGCATTCGGCGCAGTCGACATTCTCATCAACAATGCCGGCATTTCCATCGCCGCGCCCTTTGACGAAATGTCGTCGAGGGACTTTCGCCGACACATCGACATCAATCTCATGGGACCGATCTGGACCTGCCGGGCCGCCTGGCCCCACATGCGTTCGAAGGGCTATGGGCGCGTTGTCAACATCACTTCGGGCGCCCTCGCGGGCTGCACCTGGCTGGTCGCATATGGGACGAGCAAGGGTGGCCTGTTGTCGCTGACGCGCTCGCTCGCGGCCGAAGGGGCGAGCCTCGGCATCAAGGTCAACGCAGTCAACCCGGGTGCCTTCACTCGCATGGTGGCAGCGCAGCAGGCCTCTACATCGCCCATGTACCGGCATGCGCAAGAGAACTTGCCGCCCGAGCTCGTGTCACCGGTTGTGGCGTTTCTTGCCCATGAAAAATGCCCGGCGACGGGGGAATGCATCGAGGCCGTGGGCGGGGAGGTGCGCCGCATTTATTTGGCCCAGACCCCGGGCTTCACGGACCGCAACTTGACCCCCGAGGCGGTCGCGGCGCGCTGGAATGAAGTCGAAGCGGGCAGCGCCGAGACCCGCATCGCCCATGGCGCCTTCGACCCCACACAGTGGGACATCAAGCCTTATCGCGCGGCGACGGGCGGCCGCGCCACATGAGAGGGGATTGATTCGTATGCTCGAGGAACGCAAGACATTCGAAAGCCGCACGGCCGCCGATGCGGGAATGATCGTGGACCGCGAACCGCAGAACCTGCGCGACGCGAAGTTGCCGAAGGGATTGACTCTCGTCTCTGCCGATAACCACATAGAGCTCACCGAGGACGTCTTCTACCAAAAGTTCCCCGCGAGATTGCGCGATGCCGCGCCTCGCGTCTGGTTCGATAAGTACTGGCGCGTCGGCTTCAAAGAGACGATGGAGGCCTACCCGACCGGTACCAACATCGATACCGCACTGACCCGATCGGTTCTGAATGACGGCTTCGATTTCGACATTCGGAACCGGCATCTCGACGCGGAGGGGATCGCGAAGGAAATCGTCTATCCACAAAGCCTGCTGGCGTTCATTCGCCATCCGGACCAGGAGTTGCAGGAGCTCATGTACGGCACCTACAACGAATATGTCGCCGATCTGGGCACCGAGAACCCCGGGCGGTTTTACGGCGTCGGCATCTGCAATAACTGGTGGGACCCGAAAAAAGCCGAGTCGGCGATTCGGCAAATCGTCGACCTCAAGCTCAAGACCTTCATGCTGCCCTTCAGTCCGGGCAAAGACGTCGTCGGCAAACCTATCGATTATGCCGGCACCGAGATGGACCGGCTCTGGGCGGCGGCCGCGGAAGCGGGGCTTCCCGTGAGCTTCCATATCGGGGAAGTGCCCGCGCAAGGCGGGCGGGGCGGATTCGGCACCTTTTTCATCGTCCAGGCGGCGCCATTCCGGCGCGTTCTCGGGAACCTGATCTTCGGCGGCATTCTCGATCGCCACCCTGCGCTCAGAATCGTCTTTGCCGAGGGCGGCATCAACTGGGTGGCGGGCGCATTGCAGGACGCGGAGCTCACGTACGGCGCTCATCGCGAGCTGTTCGATTGGCAACTGAAGCACCGTCCAAGCCACTACTGGCACAACCACTGCTATGCCACTTTCCAGACCGACCCCATCGGGCTCAAGCTGATCGACCACATCGGCGCCGACCGCGTAATGTGGGCGCAGGACTACCCGCATAGCGAAGGGACGTTTGGCTACACCGCGGATGCCGTGACAGAAATCGCAGATGCCGTATCCGAGCCCGATGCAAGAAAGATTCTCGGCGAGACCGCGCTCGCGCTCTATCAGCTGGATTGACGGGATCCGACATGACCGATGAAGCGACACAGCCGCTGCCCGAAGAGATCGTTCTCTACGACAAGGATCCTGCCACCAAGATCGCGACCATAACGCTCAATCGCCCCGATCGCCTCAACGCACCGACCATTGCCTCGCGACATCGCTTCGCCGAGCTGGTCCACCGCGCCAACGTCGACGACGAAGTGAAAGTCCTGGTCATCCGCGGCGCCGGCAAGCACTTCGGCACGGGCGCCGATCTGCCCGAGATGGCGGGGATGTTCTCCGCAACGCCAAGCAAATCGCTTCTTCATGAGTTCAAGATCGGGGACGATGAGGGGGTCAAATATCCGCCGAAGGACTCCTATCGCTATCTCGCGTCGCTGACGCAACTCTATGCCAATCCCAATTTCGGGCTGCGCAGCCTCCAAGACTTCAAGAAGATCAGCATCGTCGAGGCGAAAGGCTATTGCTACGGCTGGCATTTCTATCAGGCGGCCGATGCGGATCTGGTCATCTCATCCGATGACGCGTTGTTCGGTCATGCGTCTTTCCGCTACGCCGGCTGGGCCGCGCGTCAATGGCAATGGACCTTGATGATGGGGCTGCGCAAATTCCAGGAGATGGTGTTCACCGGAAGGCCGTTCACCGCCAAGGAAATGTACGATTGCAATTTCGTCAATAGCGTCGTGCCTCGCGACAAGCTCGAGGACGAGGTGCGAAAGTACGCGCTCGCTTGCTCGCGAACCCGTCCGACGGACACCGTGATGATGCAGAAGACCTTTTTCGAGGTATTCAAGCAGCACCAAGGCGAGTACCTCGGCAGCGTCCTATCCGGCTGGCTCGAGTCGATGCTCCCCCTGGTGAAATCCGACGGGGGAGAACTCGAGCTCGGGGACGAGACTTTCGGCAAGGGCTTGTCCAACGCCGTCAAGGACAACGATGACTCGTACCCGCCCGAATGGCGCCTGAGCTATGGCGCCCGCGGCAGGCCGAGCGGTGCTGCGGATTTCGAGGGGTTGCGCAGGCAGCTCGAGGAGCTCCAGCAGCGAGTATGCGAGCTCGAGCGCCCGAGGAGCGAATAGATGGATAAAAGACTGCAACAGCTGCTCGATCATCATGAGATCGCGCAAACCCTCAAGGAATACTGTCACGGCTGTGACCGTGGCGATGAACAGCGGATGGCGAGCGTATATCTGGAGGACAGCTTCGACGATCACGGCAATTTCAAGGCGCCGGGCAAGCAATTTGCCAAGCTCATGATGGAACGGATCCTGGCGACGACCGACAGCCTGTTCCACATGCTCGGGCAGTCTTTGATCCGCGTGGACGGCGACGAGGCCGGTGCGGAGACTTATTTCTTTGCGGTCTCGTGCAGCAAGCGCGAGGACGGCGCCGAGATGTGCAACCAGCTGGGCGGCCGCTTCGTCGACAAGCTGCGGCGGGAAGACGGGCGTTGGCTCATCAAGCATCGTGTGGTGGTGCGCGACTGGGGGATCAGCTTACCGGTGGAAGCCGACTGGACCGCCACGGCGGGGCTTCAGGATGGTCAGCGGTCCGGCGCCGACCCGTCGTTTGCGGCCCTTGGGCTCGTTCACCGCGGCGTGGGCGCGAGCCGAGAAAATACCAGTGAGGTGAAAAATGACTGAAACGCTCTTTGCCTTCGACCAGCGCAATTATCTCAATTGCCAAACCTCCTTTAGAGGCAACGGGAATCAGGAGTATTATCTGGGTGATTTTTCGATCGAGGCCGGCTCGGCCATCGAGGTGCGTGCCGAAAGGAAGGCTGCCGGAGGGTGCTCCATCATCCGCCTGAGATCCACCACTCGCCTGCACTTCAGGCGCTCCTGGTCGCACATCCGGGAAGATTCGACGGATGTGACCGTACTTTGGTTCATCAAGCGCGGAACGCTCAGCGTTTCCCACCAACGCGGCTACACCACGGCCTCCGTCGGAGATTTTCTGGTCACCAAATCGACGACGCCATTCTTCATCGAGTGTCAGGTGGGTCAGGATTCGATGCATGAGGTGTTGCATGTCGTGGTTCCGACCCATCTGCTGACGAGCTACATCCCTCACGGCTTGACCACGGGGTTCTGCGTCCCGGCCGCAGGGTGCCAATTCACGGTTGCTCAGCACATTCTCATGGACATCTTCGAGGAGAAGGGCGAGCTCTCCGCGAACGCGGCGCAATTGCTCGTGGAGACCGCTCTATCGGTGGTCAGCCAGGCGATCGGCGCGGTCCCGGTGTCGGCGTACGCACACCAGTCCCTCTCCAACAAGCGGCTCCACGATGTTCTAAGATATATCGAGCTGCACCTGTCCGATCCCAAATTGAGCATTGCCACGGTTGCCAAAGGGTGCGGAATATCGCCGCGTTATGTATCGATCCTGCTGAAGTCGCACGGCTCCTCATTTTCGACGCTCGTATGGGCGGAGCGGCTCAAGATTGCGGGCCGTCTGCTTTCCTCTTCGACGTCCAATGACCTGTCCATCAGCAAGGTTGCCTACGGAATGGGCTTCAAGAGCCTCGCGCATTTCAGCCGAAAATTTAAGGCCGCATTCAAGATGAGCCCGAGCGAATATCGATCGAGGAGCCCGATAGACCCGGCGCATCGGCATCTCGAGCACGTCGGGGCGCGACGCGTGTCGCTGCAATGAGGCTATCAGGTGCATGAGCGAGATCAAGGTGACCTGCATTCAGGCTGATGGCGTGGTGCGCGTGCTCGAAAATATCGAGCCGGGACGATCTCTGATGGAGGTGGCGCGTGCGAGTGGTGTCGTTGGAATACTGGGCGATTGTGGTGGAACCTGCGCTTGCGCAACCTGCCATGTCTACGTCGACCCCGAATGGCTCACGGCGGTAGGTGCCCCCGATGATATCGAAGATGCGTTGCTCGATATGGTCGATTCCAGGGCGAGCAACAGCCGTTTGTCCTGCCAGATCAAACTGCGTCCCGAGCTCGACGGCTTGAAGGTCACCGTCGGTCCAACTTTTTAGCCGTATTCTCGGGGCTTAGAGCGAAGGCGAGCACGGATCCGCCCGCAGGCCCGGGAATGCCGTAATGACCTCCGGAGGCGATGACGACATACTGTCGGCCCGTCTTCGGCGAGACATAGGTCATCGGCGTTGCAGCCGCGACTGCCGGCAGTCGCGCATGCCAGAGCTCTCGTCCAGTGTCGATATCGTAGGCGCGAAGCCTGCGATCCTGAGCAGCGGCGATGAACACCAGTCCGCCGGCCGTCACGACCGAGCCGCCCATGTTCGGCACGCCCATGCGAATCGGCAGCCGGCTGGGAAGGCCGAATGGACCCGACTCCGCGGCCGTCCCCAAGGGTTTGCTCCAAAGGAGCCTGCGCGTTTGCAGGTCGAGGACGTTGATCGTTCCATACGGCGGTGGCTGGCAGGGCACGTGCAGCGGCGACATGAACAGCGTTTGCGCGAAGACGTAAGGCGTCCCGGCCATCTGGAAAATCACCGAGCCACCTCCGCCGCCGCCCATGGCGGGGGCGTCTTCCCGTGGAATGAGGCGGCCGAAATTGGCGAAACGCAACGCGTTGACGGCCACGAGTCCCCGTTGCGTGTCCACCGAAGCGCTTCCCCAGTCGATGCCTCCGGCGGTGCCCGGATAGAAGATGGTGTCGCGGGTTGCGGTAGGGGTGAATGGCCCCTCGTAGCGCGCCTGCCTGAAACGAATGCGGCACCAGAGCTCATCGAGCGGCGTCAGGCCCCACATGTCCCGTTCGCGCAACGTTGGGCCGGCAAGCGACGGAAAGCCCGTCGTGAAGGGTTGGGTCGGCGATGTCCACTCGCCCGGAACGGCGCCCTGGGGCACGGGCTTCTCGACCACGGGATCGATCGGTCGCCCGGTGCGGCGGTCGAGCACGAAGATCTGTCCCAGCTTCGTTGGTACCAGCAATGCAGGCGTGTCGCCCGTGGGGCCTGCGAGATCCACGGCGACGGGCTGGGCGCCGACATCATAGTCCCACAAGTCGTGGTGCACGGTCTGAAAGGTCCAGCGCACCTTTCCGGTCGCGACATCGATGGCCACGATCGATGAGGAGACAGTCTCCGCAAACTTCCACCGCATGCCGCCAAAATAGTCGGGCAGGCTGTTGCCGGTCGGTACGAATACGAGCCCCAGTTTTTCATCTCCGCTGAGGACGCCCCACGCGTTCGGCGTATCGCGCGTGTACACCTCGCCCGGCTGCAAAAGTGTTTGCTCGGGTCTGGCCGCATCCCAGGCCCAACGCAGCGCGCCCGTCTCGGCGTCATAGCCGCGAATGACGCCCGACGGGGCGTCGAGCGAGCCGAGATCGCTCACCGATTGCCCGATGACCGCCACGCCATTGACGATGGCGGGCGGCGACGAGGGCATGGCGAGAATGGCGCGGGTCGGGGGAGGAAGCACTCCCATGCCGATCCGCATATCGACTGCTCCATCCGTGCCGAAGGAGCGGCAACGCCGGCCGGTGGCCGCGTCGATTGCCATCAGATAGCCATCGCCGGTCGAGAACAGGATGCGCTTCTGACAATCCGCGACCGGCAGCGGCGCCTCATAATAGGAAACACCGCGACACTTGCCGCCGAAGAGCATGCTGAAGTCGAGCTTTTCGAAATCCGGCTTCGTGTACCTCCAGAGCTCGTTCCCCGTGTCCTGGTCGATGGCGGCCACGATACCGGGCTGCAGACAGACGTAGAGACGCCCGTCGACGGCCAGCGGCGTGGCCTCGAAACTGGGGATGGCCTGCGGCGGCCGATGCGAGTCGTACCGCCAGGCCAGCTCGAGACGCTCGACGTTTGCCGCGTTGATCTGGCTGACCGACACATAGCGCGTTCCGCCGAGCGTATTTCCCCAGTGGCGCCACTCCGTGGGCCCCGCCGGTGAGGAGGCAAACGTGGCTGTCGAATGCGAAAGATAATCCGGGTAGACGGCGAGACCGGCGGACAGACATATGACGGATACGCTCGCGAGCACCGAGCCGGCCATCCACCACGCTCCACCGGCTCCGGACAGCTTGCGGATGGGCGGTGCGAGAAAGAGGAGCCCCACGATGGCCGGCCCGAGGAGGCGCGGAGCGAGCGCCCAACCGTCGAGACCGACTTCGCACAGACTCCAGACGAGCGTCGCAATCAAGAAGCCGCCGTAGATGATCACGGCGGCGCCGCTTCGTCTCACGAGCGCGACCGCCGCGGCCAGCAGTGCGAACCCTACGGCTATGTAATAGGCGCTCCCGCCTGCGGCGATCAGGATCGCGCCGCCGGCGAGCAGCGTCAATCCCACCGCGGCCAGTATGACGATCAGCAGCCAGATCATCACGGGCGCCACCGTGCCGGACGTCGCTTCAAAGCTCAGCCGCTGCCGGGCGCGCGCGGCCGTAGCTTGCGGAAGAACGCGCGGAATTCATTGAGCATGCCCACGGGTTGTTCGGAGATGCCGAAATGGCCGCCCCGCGGCATCACGGTCCAGCGCTGCAGGTTGGTCATTCTCGCCGCGATCGAACGCGGCACCAGCATCACGTCCTTCGGGTGCACCGCGAATGCGCACGGAACCTCGACCACCGGCATGCGGCCGTGCAGCGGCCTGATGGGCATGCCCGAGCGAAAATGCTCCCAATAGCAGCGCATCGATGTCCCGATCGAGCGCGTCAGATAGTAGATCGACGCGAGCGTACACAGGAAATCGCGATCGTGGACGGCGAGCAGGTCGCCATCGCAGTCACTCCATGCGCGCCGCCGCTCCCATATCCACGCCGCCGTGCCTACCGGCGAGTCCACCAGCGCATAGGCCAGGGTCTGGGGATCGTTGCAGTGAACGGCGACGTGACTCGCGCTCAAGGTTCCGGTAGCCGCCTTGCGCTCGATCATCCAATCCTCGTGCGCGTCGTGATCCTGAGGCGTGATCGCCATCAGGTCGAGCCCGGGGAACAGCGGGATCGTGGTGAGGAGACCGATGACGTTCTGCGGATGAGCGTGGGCGATCTGCCCGCAGAGCACCGCACCCCAATCCCCACCCCCGACCGCGAAGCGGGAATAACCGAGCACGTCCGTCATCAGTTTGCTGAATAGCTCGGCGCTCCGCGGGACGTCGAGTCCGGTCCGGGTGAGCGGCATCGAGAAGCCGAAACCCGGCAACGAGGGAATGATGAGATCAAATGAGTCGGCCGGATCGCCGCCATGCGCGGCGGGATCCGATAGCGGCCCGATCAGCGCGTGAAAGTCCATGAACGTCCAGGGCCAGCCATGGAGCAGCAGCAGCGGCATGGGGTTGTTGCCCTTGCCGCGCACGTGGACGTAGTGCAGCGGGACTCCATCGATGGTGACCCTGAAGTTTCCGAGCTCATTGATCTTTCGCTCCGTGGCTCGCCAGTCGTACTGCTCGCGCCAGTACCGGACCATATCCTCGAGCCAGCCCCGTTCGACGCCATATCGCCAATCGGCATTACCCAAATCGTCGGCCCAGCGCGTGCGCGCGAGGCGCAGGTGCATGTCCTCGAGTTCCGCATCGGGCACGGCGATGTCGAACGGCTCGGACTTCATGCATCCATGATAGCGGCAAATGCCTCGACTTCTCGAAAGACCCGGCGAGCAGTTCCGTGTCAGGCAAGACCGTTGGCGCGCCCGTCAATTCGCGGCATCCGCCGGTCGGCGGCGCGTGCAGATGAATTGGCGCAAGAAGTCGAGGCGAGAATGCATGCGACGAGTAGCATGCCGGAAGACTTATGTGGAGGGAGTAGGGAATGTCTATGCATGTGGTGACCGGCGTGGGCCCGGACGGCCGCTCGAGGGTGATTGCGAGGGAAGAGAAGGTCCTGGGCGCGGCGCATGCCGCGGGACTCAAGGCGGACGACTCCAGCGTCCGTGAAGGCGAGCATAGCGCGTCGCTGCGCATCGCCAAACTGTGCGAAATCGGACCCGCGCCGCGCATCGCAAGACCTGCCAAGGGAGTGATGCTGCCCGTTTCCATCCCGCCGTGGGGCGTGGCCTGGTTCGAGATGAAATTCGACGGTAGTACGGTTCAGCAACTGCATCGCACCGACAGCATCGATTTTCACTACATCGTGAGCGGCGAGGTGGATCTCGTGCTCGAAGCGGGCGCGATCCGGCTTTCGGCCGGAGACAGCGCGGTGATTCCCGGCGTCGTGCATGGCTGGCGCAGCGAGAGCGGCTGGTCGTCGAGCCTGTTCGTCGTCGGCCTCGAGCCTGCTTGAGCCCACGCGCCCCGCTACGCGTCTCCACCTGCCACGCGGACTTCTGCGTGGCGGGATTCCAGGCCAGCAAGGCGCTCGTGTTTTGTAAGGAATTGGGCTTCCAAGGCCCGAAATTCACTGTCCAGCAGCTGTCCGCCGTGACGCCGCGGTCGTTCATTCGGCTACGTGATACATCAGTTTCAAATGCCGCAGCAGGTTGCGCAGGGGCCCGAATCATAGCGTCGACGTCCGGGCGATGCAGCTGACATATTAAGGCGCCTGCATGACGCCCGCTGGGCCGGCAGGCCGCCCCGATCGACCCGAGGGTCTGCCATAGTCATGTCCTCGAGATAGTGTCACTATCTGATCCGGCATTGGTGTGGGGGGTAGTAATGCAGACTTTGTACGCGTATTCAGGCCGCGACGTGGCCGAGCTGCGGCGCGGTCTTGCGGTCATGGTGCATGACGAGTTCACCGACGGCGACCTGGACGTCGCGCCACGCCGCGAAGTGCGGTCGGTCCATCGCACGGGACTCAGCGGACCCGTCACTTTCATGCACTCGCTCAACGGAACGGATATTTCCTTCCGGCGCTCCTGGCATCACATCCGTGCGCGCGCGGCGGCGGTCCGGCTGCTCTACTTCGTACTCCAAGGGGAAATTCAGGTGGTCAGCGCCGCCGGCTCGTACACTGTCCCGCCGGGGCGCTGCACAGTCATTAATGCGGATGAGCCGTTTTACACTCGTTGCTCCGTACCCGACGGCGGCAGCTTCGAGTCTGCGTTGGCCGTGGTGCCGGAGCATCTGATCCTGTCGCGCATGCCCTGGGCCAAGAATTTGACCACCTGCTTCGAAGTCGATCCGGGCCATCGGCCGGTGGTGACGAGCTTGCTCGAGCTGCTGTGTTTCGAGGGCGACCGATTGAGCCGGCGTGCCGCCGATCCGCTGACCGAGGCGTTCCTCGAGTCGGTGTCGGAGGCTGTCGGCGACAAGATCGCGGGTGCGGCGCGATCCTGCAGCTTGGTGGACAGGCGGTTCGCGGATATCCGGGAGTGCATCCAAAAATACGTGACGTGTCCCGATCTCACGAGCGAGTGGGTCGCGCAGTACTGCGGTATTTCGCCGCGCTACCTCTGCTATGTGTTGAAGGCAAACGATACGTGTTTTTCGGAGTTGCTGTGGAGCGAGCGCCTGCCCAAGGCGCGCGACTGGTTGGTTTGCAACGAGTTCCGGCAATATCCTATCCACAAGATTGCTTGCATGGCGGGATTCAAGAGCGCCGCGCACTTCAGCCGGATGTTCAAGTCGGCCTACGGGGTGTCGCCCAAGGATTATCGGATTTCGTAACCCCTGATATTCAAATCGAGGAAAAGACTATGGCAAAAAAATACAAGCTGGTGGTGTTCACCAATGCGGTCGAGGGCAAGGACAAGGACTTCAACGACTGGTACCAGAACACTCATCTGAAACAGATCGTGAGCATCAAGTCGTTCACGGCGGCACAGCGCTTTCGTTTCAACACCAATATCGTTCCCGGAAGTGCGGATCCTTCGCGGTATATGGCGATTTACGATATCGAGACTGACGACATCGGCGCAGCGCTCGGGGCGATGGGCGAGCTCGCCGCGAGCGGGCGCATGCCGCTCCCGGACTCGATGGCCCAGCCCATCATCGGCGCCGTGTACGAGGAATTCGGCGAGGTCGTGAGAGCCCGGTGACGGAGCTAATCAGCCGCTGACCTGCGCGCTCAGGCCGCGCGCGGCTGAGACCGAGCCGATTCGAACGCCTGCAGCAGCGATGGGAGCTGTTCTTCGTAGGCCTTCAGCGCCGCGTCCTTGACCGGACCGTAGCCGGCGATGCGCGCCGCGGCGGCGGCGAGCTCGAGAGCGGCCGGCAGATTGGACGGGTCGAGATCGCCGGCGATGCGATCGATGAGTGCTCGATAGTCGCCTATCAGCCGCCGCTCGCTACGCCGCTCCGCGGTATGGCCGAATGGATCGAAAACGGTGCCGCGCAATCGCTTCAGCGCCGCGAGCAGTCTGAAAAGGGACAACGTCCCGACTCCAAAGCGGCGCTTCTTCGGTCGACCGCCGGCGTCCTGCCCCGGAAGCAGCGGTGGTGCCAGATGAAAGGTGAGCGTGAAGTCTCCCTCGAATTGGTCGCGCAGCCGCTGCATGAATTTCGGATCGGTGTACAAGCGCGCCACTTCGTACTCGTCCTTGTACGCCATGAGGCGCGCGAGTGTCACGGCGACCTGACGCACGAAGGCCTCAGCGCCTTGCAGGTGACGCGCCTGCACCCGCCGGCGCACGTCCTGCACGAACTGGCGGTACGTTTCCGCGTAGCGAGCATCCTGGTAGGAGGTGAGCAGGCGCGTCCTGCTCTCGAGAACCTCCTCGACGCTCGCAAGCGCCACGCTGTCCGGCTTGTCTCCAAGCGCGCGCGCCAGCGCCTGCGATGAATGAGCAGCCACGCGCCCGACCGCCAAAGCACGTAGGTTCGAATCCACGGCAGTCGCATTGAGGCGGATGGCCTGCTCGATCGATGCGAGCGACACGGGCAGCAAGCCTTGCTGCGCCGCGTAGCCCAGCATCAGCACGTTGGTTGCGATACTGTCGCCCGTCAATTCCACGGCGAGCTTGGCGGCGGGCACAGCAAATAGGGGGCCGCCATCGAGCGCCTCGGCGATGGCAGTGCGCATCCGTTCATCGCCCAGATCCATATCGTTGCGGGACTGGAATTCGCCCGTCGGCGACACGTCGGTGTTGAGGATCGCCGCGGTGCGGTTCGGACGCGTCGTTCTCAACACTGCAGCGCCGGAGCTCACGATCATGTCGCATGCGATAAGGAGGTCCGTCATCCCCTCGCTCAGGCGCGAGCTGTAAATCAGCCTCGGATCGGCGCCGATGCGGATATGGCTGGTCACGGAGCCGCCCTTCTGGGCCATGCCGGTCATGTCGAGGATGGTGCAAGCATTGCCATCCAGATGCGCCGCCATGCCGACCAGAGCGCCGATGGTCAGCACACCGGTTCCGCCGACCCCTCCGACCAGGATGTTGTATCCCTTGTCGGTTAGCGCAGCGATGTGCGGCTCCGGCAGTGCTGCGATCATCCGATCGAGGTCCCCCGTAGCGGCTGCACGCTTGGCAATCGTCGCACCGCTGACCGTGACGAACGAGGGGCAGAAGCCGTTCAAGCAGCTGTAATCCTTGTTACAAGTCGATTGATCGATCTTGCGCTTCCTGCCGAATTCGGTTTCCAGAGGCAGCACGCTGATGCAGTTCGATTGCACCGAGCAGTCGCCGCAGCCTTCGCATACATCGGGATTGATGAAGACGCGCTGCTCGGGATCGGCGAGCAGCCCGCGCTTGCGACGGCGGCGTTTCTCGGCGGCGCAGGTTTGCTCGTAGACGATGGCGGATACGCCGGGCACCTCGCGCAGCTCACGCTGAATGCGCTCGAGCTCGTCGCGATGATGCACGCTGACCGTCGCGGGGAACCGCACTTTGGTGTACTGCTCGGGGTGGTCCGAGACGAGACGCACCGGCTTCACGCCTTCGGACAAGAGCTGCTGGACCATGTCGACCGGCGTCATCGGCAATTCGACGGGCTGCCCGCCCGTCATCGCGACCGCGTCGTTGTAGAGCAGCTTGTAGGTGATGTTGGCTTTGGCCGCCAGGGCTGCTCGAATGGCGAGGATGCCCGAGTGCGAGTAAGTTCCGTCGCCCATGTTTGCAAACACATGGGGCGTGTCGACGAGCGGCCCGACCGATGTCCAGTTCGAGCCCTCATGACCCATGGGCATGAACTGCAGCGTATTGCGGTCCATGACCACCGCGACCAACCCGTGACAGCCGATGCCGCCGAGCGCGAGCGAGCCTTCGGGAATATTGGTGCTCGTGTTGTGCGGGCAGCCGGAGCAGAAATATGCCGGACGGATGCGAGCGGCGCCGAGTGTCGCTGCGCGCGTCTCCAGCTCGCGATATGCGGCGGCGCTGCGCTCGAGGTCCCGATCCGCGATTCCGGTCTGTGCGCAGAGGAGCTGGATGGCCTGGCGCACCTGCGCCACCGTGAGCTCGCCGGCCGCGGGCAGGAGGAGAGCTCCCTTTAGATCCCGCTTTCCCGCGAGCGCCGGCCGCCGGTCCGCATCCAGCGCATACAGATGCCGGGCGATTTGATCCTCCATCACGGGGCGCTTTTCTTCTACTACCAGCAAAGCTTGACTGCCGGCGGCGAAATCCACCAAACGGTCCTTGTCCATGGGCCAGATGAGGCCGGGCTTGTAGAGCCGGATGCCGAGGCGACGGCAGGCGGCATCGTCGAGTCCGAGGTCCGACAGCGCTTGCCGCGTGTCGAGATAGGCTTTGCCCGCAGTCACGATGGACAAGGTCCTGCGCTCGCCGTCGACGACCGTGCGATCGACGCCGTTGGCTCGTGCGAACGCCGTCGCCGCCGGCAGGCGCCAGTTGACCAGGCGATCCTCTTCCACGAGCGGCGGCTGATTCTGCCGCAAATTCAGGCCCCCGGGAGGCAGCTCGATATCCGTCGGGACCGCGTACGGACGGTGAATGTCGGGAAGTTCGACGGATGCCGTGAGATCGAGCGTGTCGGTGATGCACTTGAGCGCCACGTAGCACCCGCTGTACCGCGACATCGCCCAGCCGAACAGTCCGAATTCCACGATTTCGCCGATGGTCGCCGGGTAAAGGACCGGCAGAAATGCGGCGATCAGCGTCTGTTCGGACTGGTGCGCGCTGTCGGAGGATTTGCCGCCGTGGTCATCGCCCGCGACCGCGAGAAAGCCCCCTTTGGCCGCGGCGCCTTCGAGGTTGCCGAGTTTGAGCGACTCGCACGCGCGGTCCACCCCGATGCCCTTGCCATACCAGAGACCGAAGACGCCATCCAAGCCCGACTTTCCGAACCAATCCAGCTCCTGGGTACCGCGTATCGCGCTGACCGCGAGCTCCTCGTTGAGACCCGGCACGAAGCGGATGGCATGGGCATCGAGCAGCTTCTGCGCGGCCCACAACGAGGAATCGTAGACGCCGAGCGGCGAGCCGCGGTAGCCGGATATGTAGCCCGCCGTCTTGAGGCCGGCCGCGCGGTCGCGCCGTGCCTGGTCGAGCGGCAGCCGGGTGAGTGCCTGGTTGGAGGACATGAAGACGCGCCCGCCGGACTGGCGGTACTTGTCGTCGAGCGTGGTTGCGGACATCTTATGCAGGCAGGTCCGGTAGTTTGTCCAGCCGGAAGGCGCAATGGTCGGCTGTTTGCTGGATCTCGATCACGTTGCCCTCGGGGTCGCGCCCATACACGGACTTAACGTGGCCGGCGTCCATGGGGTGAGGCGCACCGAAGGTCATCCCGAGGGTGCGCAAGCGCTCGTATTCCTGTTCGATGTCGGTGACGTCGACGCAGAAATGCGTGTAGCCCTTATCGAAGGGACGCAGCGGCCGCGTCGAGACCGGCGGGGGCGCGCTGAATTCGAAGAGCTCCATGTAGCAGCTGCCGGCGCGCAGCATGGCCCCCCTTGCCGCAGACCCGGGCACGTCCAGCAGTTGGTCGAGCATCGGGGTGTCGCGCCAGCTGAATTCCTCTCCCACCACCTCGAACCCGAACGCGTCCCGATAGAACTTAATCATGCGGTCCAGGTCGCGTACGTGGACCGCGACGTGATGAATGCCTCTAATCATGAGTTCCTGCTGTAAATGAGGTGATGCCTGTAGGATCATGAGGCCGTCGGCAAGCGTGAGGCAAGGTCGGCAGCTGGCGCTAAACGTTTGTCCCCGGCTGGCCGGAAGCTGTGCGCCTATGGACAAGGCGGTGTGCGACCAAGGTCATCCCGAGCAGACCCAATGCGTGTCGGCTGCCAGCATCCTTGAGGTAGTGGTAAGTCAACACAAGAGGGGTCTGCCATGAGCGACTTCGCAAAAACCTATGGTCCGTGGGCGGTCATCGCCGGAGGATCGGAAGGGATCGGATCAGCCTTGGCTGAGCGGCTTGCCAAGAAAGGTCTCAAGCTGCTGCTCATCGCACGAAAGCCGGGTCCGCTTGCCGCCGTGGCCGCGGACATCCGCAAGCGGTTCGGCAGCGACGTGCTTACGCTGTCGCTCGATCTCGCGAGCTCCGATTGCGTGCCGAAGATCGCCGAGGCAACCAGAGATTACGAAGTGGGACTTTTGATATACAACGCCGGTGCCGACACCGGATTCAAATACTTCATCGATCGGCCGCTCGAGGAGTCCGAGCGGATGGTGATGTTGAATGTCATGACGCCCATGCGGCTCGCGCGCCATTTTGCGCCCGCCATGACCGAGCGCGGCAGGGGAGGCATCATCATGTGCAGCTCGATATCGGGCTGCGGCGGCAGCCCGGGCAACGGCGTCTATTCCGCCGTCAAGGCATTCATCAACGCGTTCACAGAGATGCTGTGGTACGAGGTCGGCAAAAAAGGCGTCGATGTGCTCGGAGCCATCCTCGGCCTCACGCGAACGCCGGCAATGGAGCGACTCGGCGTAAACTTCGATGGCCCGCAGGGCGCGGCCGATCCCTCCGATGTCGCCGACGAGGTGCTCGAGAACATCAAAAAAGGTCCCGCGCTCCATGCGAGCGGCACCTATGAGAATGCGATGCGCATTCGAGCGCTGCCGCGCGACCAAGCGGTACAAGCCTTGGCCGGCGTCACCGAATCCGTCCAATAGTCTGCGCATGCGCGTACTGGTGATCGGTGCCACTGGTTTTGTCGGAGGCAGGCTCGCGCGACTGCTGGCCGACGCCGGCCATGAAGTAGCGGGTCTGGCTCGCAACGAGGCTGCGGAGAAAAGTCTCTCTGAAGCGGGCATCAGCTCCGTCATGGGAGATCTTGCCAGCCCCGCCCCGATCGTACGGTCGCTCGCGCGCTTCGACGCCGTATGCTTCATGCCGCGCGTCGACTTCTCGCAGGAATTCGTCGTGGTCAAGCTCCTGCTGGATGCGCTGGCGAGCTCCGGAAAACGGTTCATCTATACCAGTGGCAGCGGCGTTCTCAACCATAAGACCGATGGCGACTGGCACGAAGCCAGCTATGCGGAGGACGATGCATTCACCCCGTTTCCCCGTGTTGCGGCCCGCTGCGACACAGAGAACTGGGTGCGGGCGGCCGCCAAACGGGGTATCCACGCGATGGTTGTGCGGCCGCCGCTCATTTGGGGCTACGGCACGGCGCGCGGGCTGGCGGCACTGCACGCATCGGCCCGAAGCGGTGCGATTTGTTATCTCGGTCGCGGGCTCAACGTGATGAGCAGCATTCACGTCGATGATCTAGCCGACATCTATGCCTTGGCGCTTGAAAAGGGGGTATCGGGCGCCCTGTATCACGCGGTGTCGGGCGAGACGAATTGGCGCTCGCTCGCCGCGGAGGTCGCGCGTCTGCGCGGTTTGCCGACCCGCTCGATCGATTTTGCCGAGGCGCAGGCGTTGTTTGGCAACGCGATAGCGCTGGTCATTTTTTCGGTGTGCAGCCGCTGCCGCTGTCCGCGAACGCGCGGCGAATTGGGCTGGACTCCCAATTCCGACCGTCTCGACATCTTTGCCGAGCTGGCACACCCGAAGTTCATGGCCATCACGGACACGCGCGTCGATGATCTCGAGTACACGTACGGTACGCGCGAGGACTTGCTCATTGAGGGGCGCAAACGATGAAAAAACTCACATTTCTTTTCAAACGAAAGCCGGATATGACGCCCGAGCAATTTCGCGATCATTATGAAAAGCGACATGTCCCGCTGGCGCTGCGATTGCTTCCCTATTTCAGCGACTATGCCCGCAACTACATACGCCACGATCTCGCTTACCGTCCGGAGGGGCTCGGCGTCGACAATGCGCCTCAATTCGATGTCGTCACTGAAGTCACTTTCGCGACCGACGCTGACTACGATCTGATGATGAAGCAGCTCGCTGATCCCGCAGTCTCGAGGCAGATCATCGAGGATGAGGAGCGATTCATGGATCGTAAGGCGACCTTGATGTTTTTCGTCGACGAGGAAAGGACCCCGCGGAGCGCACTCAAGGCCTCTGCTTAGGGCGATTGTTCGGTCCAAGCTACCGCCGCAGGCGTGTCGAGGTTTACTGCGACGAGAGAGAATCTAATCCGGATCATGCAGGTGACTTTTGCGTGGCACCTATGTACTCTTCGATGCACGCGACTTGATTTTCCCGAAGGCTTACCCCAACTCATGATTGCTCAAAACGCCGCGCGAAAGCGCTCTCAGGCTTCTGGTGAGGTTGTCTCCCTGCGCGATCAGCACAAGGAACTGACCAAGAAGCGTCTGGTTTCCGCTGCCCTCGATCTGTTTGCCGAGCATGGCTATCGGGCGACGAGCGTGGGGGACATTGCCAAAGCCGCGGGGACCACGCCGACGACCTTTTACCGCTACTTTACCGGCAAATCGGATTTGGCTCGCTTGCTTCAAGACGAAGTCAACATTGAGGTCGGCAAGTCGCTTCAGCGTCTGGATGAGGTCAAGCGGCCGTCCCGCCAGGCCATTCGCAATTGGGTCGACCAGTACGGCGACATGTGGCACCGCATGCATGTGTTATGCGATGCCTACTGGGAGGCGACGAGTACGGATCCCAAGCTCGCTGCCGAGCTGGTGCCGGTAACCTTCAAGTTAACCGATTCCATGAAGATGATGTCTTCGTTCTCCGACGGGGAGCCAAGAACCAAATTTCAGACTCGGCTCGTATTGTTGTACCTGCTCATGGATCGGCTTCTTTACTTGGTGAACATCCAAGGTCGCAATGCGACGGCGATCAAGATGCTCGACGAATTCTCGGAGATTTTTCGCCTTTCCTTGTTTCCGGATAAGTAGTCTTTTCGCGGTCGCGCGTGCTCAATCACGCTGTCCCATAAGGCGGTGTTTGGGCCGCGGATCGGCTGCGCATCTCGCTGCGCAATTGCCGAGGCGAGGCCGAGAACCAGCGCGCGCAGCTGCGCGACAGCACGGAGGCCTCCGAATACCCCAGGAGTTCGGCGACCCTCGTCAGCGGCACGTCGGACTGGGAGAGATAGCGCAGCGCAATATCACGGCGCACGCTGTCCTTGATGCTCTCGAAAGACTGACCTTCTGCGCGCAGCCGCCGCAAAAGCGTGCGGGGATGCATATCGAGCGCCGAGGCAACCCGTTCATTGGTGCATCGACCTACCGCGAGCAGACGCGCCGTGAGGGTTCTGACACGCGTGCTCACCTTGAGGCGCACCGACGGGAAATGGGTCTCGATATAGCTCGTAGCGAGGGCATAGAGCTCCGGGTCGGTTTCGGACAAGGGGCAGTCCAGGTCGCGGTCCGAGAAGAACAATCCGTTGAACGGCATTCCGAACCGGACGGTCGCGTCGAAGTAATTCCGATACGTCGAGTGTGACATTAGGGGGCCGTGCGATAACCAGACTTCCCGCGCCTGCGCGTGACCTCTCGTCAGCGCGTGAGCGGCGTGCTGTGTCAGGAGAAGCGCCTGCTCCACCACTTGTCGCTGATACGGCAGCTGGCTCAAGAGCACTTCGAAACGCATGAAGGTGCGCCGATTCTCCTCGGCTCTTTCCAGGCAGATCTGAGTCGCGGAGCTGTAGGCCTGAATGTGGGCCGCGCAGTAGCGAAACGCATCGCCGAGCGAATTCGAATTGGCCATCGCGATTTGCACCGGCCCCAGAACCTTGGCGCCCTCCTGTGCGGCCGCCAGGCGCATGCCGAAGTCCGGACAACTCAATTCGCTCGCGACGCGCTCGAGGAGATGCACCATGCGGCGGTAAGCGATCGCCGCGTGGCGATTCTCGAGCGACTCGGGCTCGATCTGGGACTTCAGGAGCAGCTCGTCGGGATCGCCGCGTAAACCCTCCACGACTCTTCGAAAATTACGTAATGCATCGATTCGCACCAACGCCGCACTGGTGTCGAACGCGATGCTGTCCGTCGAAGCAGCCTCATTGGGTTCTAGGGTTATCACAATTCATCTCCCCGTCGCACACGCAAATGCTGTTGAGCGAGGTCCCAGGTGTCTCCTTACCCTCTTGATTGTAATAGGGTATCTGGGTTTCGCGCAGCAAAGTGTCCAAGATTGCGAGTATCGCGAGGAGGTCGACGGCGGAGCCGGGCTGGATCGCCACCCGCTGTGCAACTCGGCGAGGAAATCGAACTCAGTTCCGTGCGATGTGCCCCGGGCGAATCAGCGACCTTCCGGTCCGAGCGCATCGTCCGCATGCGGATCCTGCATGAAGCGCCGCAATACGCGGTGAAAATTGGAGATCGCCCGCTCCTGCATGGGGCTCGGCCTCGCCGCCTTGAAGCCGCGCGAGTGCATGCCTCTCTGGACCCTGGGTATATTCGCGAAATCCTGGGTGTATATCAGCGGCCACTTGCCTTGGCGCCAATCCTCGTAGTGTTCACGCTTGACCTCGGGAGCTTGTCCCTCGGGGAAACGCTCGAGCGACCAGATGTCCATGTGGCACTTTTCCGGATTCTCCGGGTGCGGGCGCATGCGGTACCAGAGCACGGCCTCGACCGCGGGATGCAGGAAGACGGTATTGGGGAATACATGCCAGTCGAAGCCGGACTCCGCCATGTATTCCGGGGTCAAGCCTGCGGGCCAGCCGGCTCCCGACTTCACCGCCGCCTCGTAAACGAACTCGCCCCATTTCGTGATGACTTCCATCGGCTCGGCGTCGGCCGATACCTCTGTGCGTAGCCGTTGAGCGGCGCCATAGGCACGCTCGGTCTGCATTGCATTGAGGTCATTCTTGAACTGCTCCGCATACTCGAGAATGTAGTTGCGAAAATCAGTCTCCTTCTTGGGAGGCAAGCGCGGCGAGCGGCCAATCGGGAGACCGGTGCCCGAAGAGTAAGAGATCCAGCCATGGCGTCCCATGGCGCGGCTGGTCGAGTAGTCATTGGTGTACACAAGCATCTGCCGATGCGTGGTCTGTACGTGATAGAACTCCGTGAACGCCTCGACGGTGGTCTTCCAGTTCGCGTCAACGACCGTGGATCGATACCAGGCGAAGCGGAGCTTGTCGAACTCGTATTTCTCGCAGCGCGACCTCATGGGCTCCAGAAATTCCTCGAACGGTTGGCAATTCGGGTCCATGTTGATGAACACCCAACCGCCCCAGACTCCCGTACGTACTTCGTCCAACCCCACGGTCCGTGTGGACAGGCAATCGCCCCAGTCCTGCTCATCCACGATCTGAACGGCACGGCCCTTGAGGTCGAAGCGCCAGCCGTGAAACGAGCAGACGAACTGCTGGGTGCGGCCGCATCCTTGTGTCAGCTGGTTGCCGCGATGCGGACAGACGTTATGGAAAGCTTTGACGCCGTCCTCGGAGGTGCGGACGACGATGATCGAGTCCTTGAGGATATCGTAGGTGACGTAGCTACCGACGCTCGGAAGCTCCTGCAGGCGACAGGCGAGCTGCCACACCTTCGGCCAGAGGTGGTCCGCTTCGGCACGGGCAAAATCGGGGTCGAGGTAGTCCTCCTTCGGAACGAAGTCGTCGCGGACTTCGTCCGGAGGGAATTGGCGCGATTCACTCATAGCTCGCTCTCCGATCTCATCGATTCATGCCCCAACAAGCCTCGCGGTTCGACCCAAGAATAGGAGGTGGTCGAGCAGGCGTCTTGATAATGGCAGACAACCGCGCCCGCCTGGGCTCTAAATCCGGCGGCGCGCCCATCCCTGCCCCGCGCCGCATTGCCCCGGCCATTGACTTGCGTAGCGGGCGGCAATAAAGTGCTCGAGGCGATATACCATGTAATGTCGCAGTAGATGGTACCGCACCACAATCACTGCGACACAAAAAGGTTACACAAATTACCGCACACCCTGGGAGTTCGTCCTGGCTCCCTTGTGGGTAAAGGAGAATGCCGGGGGGTTCTGCGCCCGGATTTGCGCTTGAGCGTCATGCGAGGATGCCGAATGAGCGATGTTTCATCTATCAGCCGTGATACCCAGCATGCGATCTATCGCAAGATGTATCTCTTGAAAGCCAACGATGAGCGGGTACGCAAGCTGTTGCGTACCGGCCGGATCGCCGCGACCTATTACAGCTATCGCGGCCAGGAAGTCATTCCCGCGGCGCTCTCCGTGAACCTTACCGACGAGGACTATCTCTGCACGATTTATCGTGGAATCCACGACATGCTCGCCAAGGGACTTCCGCTCAAGGACCTGTGGGCCGAGATCGCCGGTCGCGTCGACGGCACCTGCAAGGGCAAGGGCGGTCCAATGCATCTCACCTATCCTTCGAAGGGCATCATGGTGACGACCGGCGTCGTCGGAAGCTCGATGCCGATCGCCAACGGCCTGGCCTGGGCCGCGCAACTCGAGAAAAAGGGCCGCGTGTCCGTCGCCAACTTCGGCGACGGCGCTGCCAACATCGGCGCATTCCACGAGGCGCTCAATCTGGCGTCGCTCTGGCGGTTGCCCGTCGTCTTCGTGTGCCAGAATAATCGCTATGCCGAGCATACGGCTTATGCCAAGGGCACCGCCGGCGCCCGTATTTCGGATCGAGCGGCGGGCTATGCAATGGCCGGTGTGCATGTGGACGGCAACGACGCAGCGGCCATGTATGCCGCCGCCCGGGAAGCGGTACAGCGTGCGCGCGAGGGGGGCGGCCCCACCTTGATCGAGGCCATGACCTACCGATTCCAAGGTCACGTCATCGGCGACTCGGATGCCTACATCTCCAAGGAGGAGAAAGCCGCGGCGCTCGCAGCGGACCCCATTCCTCGATATCGCGCGGCGTTGCTGAAAGCGGACGGTGCGGACCAATGGCTTACAGACATCGAGAAAGAGATCGAGACCGAGATCGATGAAGCGGTGGAATTTGCGTTGGCATCGCCGTACCCGCCGATGAGTGAGCTGACGCGCGATGTATTCGCCGAGGAGAGCGTGTCGTGAGCGCGAAGCCGAACACTCAAGATAAGCAGGTGACGATCCTGAGCGCGATTAATGGCGCGCTTGCGGATGCCATGGAAGCGGACGACCGGGTCCTCGTCCTGGGAGAGGACGTGGCGGATCCGGAAGACGGCGGGGTTGTCGGCGTCACCAGAGGCCTCTCGTCGCGGTTCGGCGATCATCGCGTTCGCTCCACGCCGATTTCCGAGCAAGCAATCATCGGTGCGGCGATCGGTGCAAGTCTGGTCGGCTGGAGACCGGTCGCCGAGATCATGCTGATGAATTTCACCGCGGTGGCCATGGACATGATCGTGAACCATGCCGCCAAACTCCGTTACATGTCCGGCGGACAAACGCACGTGCCGATCACGATACGCACCATGACGGGCGCAGGGATCGGCAATGGCGGCCAACACTCGGATTACCTCGAGGCCTGGTTCGCGCACACGGCTGGAATCAAAGTCATCGCGCCGTCGAATCCGGCGGATGCGTATGGGCTACTGCGTTCCTGCATCGATGATCCGGACCCGTGTCTCTTTATCGAGAATCTACCGGGTTACTGGGCGCCGGGCGAAGCGCCCGTCAAGGGTCATCGGGTTCCGCTCGGTAAGGCCAAGATCGTCCGGGAAGGGTCGGACGTGACCGTGATCAGCTACTCGAGGATGATGGTCGAGGCCATCAACGCTTCGAAGGTCGCGGACCAGAATGGGATATCGGTGGAGCTCGTTGACCTTCGTTCGATATCCCCGTGGGATCAGACGACGGTGGTCAATTCCGCCGCCAAGACGGGACGCGTCCTCATCGTCCACGAGGCCGTGACTCGCTTCGGGGTCGGGGCCGAAATCGCGAGCACGCTGTCCGAGACGCTGTTCGGCCGGCTCAGGAAGCCGGTGATGCGGCTCGGCGCCGCATATTCGCCGGTGCCTTTCTCGAAGCCTCTGGAAGCGGCGCATGCCCCCAATGCGGACCGCATAGCAACGGCGATTCAAGCGTTGGTCGCCGGCTGATCCGACCCGCGCGGAGGCTCCCGGAAGATTACACGGGCGCTGCGTTCTTTTCGCGCAGCGTCATGCCACTTGCGAGCGGCCCGATGTCATGGATGCTGCAGCGTCCGCCTCGAGCACCGGCGAACACTCCTCGTACAGCCCGATGGTCGCGCCTTCCAAGTCGAGCGCCTCGCTGAGGACCATCGCCGGCGTACCGCTACGCCGCATCATCTCGTCCATCACGGCCTTCGGGTCGTCGCTCTCGACCTCATAGATCGCGAGATATCGGTGATCGTGCGGGAATCCCATCGGGTCCGCGAGCTTGAAGCGTTGCGCGGAGACGAATCCCGGAACCGTGACGACGTCTGCCAGGTGTCGGTTGGTGTACCAGTCGTTGTACTCCTGGTCGCGTCCCTCTCTGGGGTTCGTGAGTACCAACAGCTTGAATCTTTTCATCGAGAGTTCTCCAGCAGCACAAGGGAAGGGAATTTCCGCATTTTGTAAAAAACTGCCCGGGGGCCTGGCACACGCACTATCACTATGCGCCGCGGCATCGCGCCTCGTCTTGACTCGGCGCGCCAACGCGGCGCCCCGCTTAGCTTTGTCTGTCGCCTGGCATCAAGAACTGCGCTCCAAAGCGCAGTATCGTGAGATCTCGACGCGGTGCGCGTTGAAGTGGAGGGGTATGCGATACGATGAGAGTTTCGATTTGGTGATCGTGGGGAGCGGTGCGGGGTCCGTTCCGGCGGCGCTCGTAGCCAAATCCCTCGGGCACTCGACCCTGATCATCGAAAAGCAGCCGGTCTTCGGCGGATCGACCGCCTACTCCGGCGGGGTCGTCTGGATCCCGAACAGCCCTCTCCACGGCTCGGGAGATAGTGAGGACGCGGGGCGCAAGTATCTGAACGCTCTGATCGGCCCCGATGGCCGCAAGGCCTCACCTCCCGCCAAACGAGAGATGTTCCTCAAGGAAGGTCCCCGGGCGATCAGGTTCCTCATGCAGCAGGGACTGAAGTTCATCTTGGTTTTCTGGCCCGACTACTACACCAACGCGCCGGGTGCCCACGAATACGGGCGCTCCCTGATGTGCGAGCTGTTCAATATCAACGAGCTCGACGAATGGAAGGACAAGGTCGGCAGCTTCTACGGCTTTCCGCCGCTGCCGGTGAACTCCTGGGAATTCGTGAACCTCACGCTCGCGAAGCGGACCCTGAAGGGGAAGGCCGCCGCGCTGCGCCTGGCCGCGCGCATGCTCCAGGACAAGCTGACGGGCCGGCGTCGGGTCGGCTCGGGCAACGCACTACAGGGGCGGATGCTGCAAGCCGCGCTCCGCGCGCAAATCCCGATTCGCCTCTCCACGGCGCTCACAGAGCTCATCGTAGAGGGCGAGCTCGTCACGGGTGTCAAGGTGTTGGGACCGACTGGAGAGCGATGTATCCAGGCGAAACGGGGTGTCTTGCTCAACACGGGCGGATTCTCCCACAATCTCGCCATGCGCCAGGCGTACCAGCCCGCGCCTGCGTCCGTCGACTGGACCATGGCGAATCCCGGCGATACGGGCGAGGCCATCCAGATGGCGCAAAAGCTCGGCGCGGACATCGATCTCATGCGCGAGGCCTGGTGGACGCCCGGTTCACTGCTGCCAAACGGGCGTTACGCCGGATTTCACGTGCCGGGTGAATCGGGGAAGCCGCACATCATCATCGTGGGCAAGAATGGCCGTCGCATCGGCAATGAAGCGGGCGCCTACATGGAGTTCGGGCAGAAGATGTTCGCCGCCGGCGCTGTGCCCGCCTACGCGATACTCGAGAGCCGGGCGCTCGCTCATTACACGTGGGGACCGATCTTGAAGGGCGCGCAGATACAACCCTTCATCGACACTGGCTATCTCAAGACGGGTGCCACACTGCGGGAGCTCGCGGAGCGCAGCGGAATCGATCCGAACGGGCTCGAGGCGGAGATCGCGAAGTTCAACGGCTTTGCTGAAGCGGGGGTCGATGCGGATTTCGGGCGCGGCAGCAGCGTGTACAACCGCGTCATGGGGGACCCCACGGTGAAGCCCAATCCGTCGCTCGGCAAGATCGAGAAGGCCCCCTTCTATGCGGTGACCATCTGGCCAATGGATGTCGGAACTTCGGGCGGTTTGGTTACCGACGAATATGCTCGTGTGCTGCGGACTGACGGCAGCGCCATTCGGGGTCTCTACGCGGCGGGGAACGCCACGGCTCCCGTGGTCGGCGCTTCTTATCCGGGCGCCGGAGCGAGCATCGGGGGAAGTCTCACCTTCGGCTACGTCGCCGCACGACATGCGCTCGGCGACCTGCCTTGACTTAGGGACGCGTCCTCATCGTCCGCCGGCTGACCTCGACCCGGTCGGGGCTCGCGCGAGCTTGCACGGGATACTGTGCACGCGCGCTGTGTTCCTGCAGAGAACCTGTCTTGACTCGAAGGGGTCCAAACAATAGATTCACGCGTGTCGATAATGGATATAACGCGTCGACAGGGGATGTCCTGTGTGGGCAACAGATAGTTCCTTTATAGGCAAAGAAATAAATATTAGGTGCCTTGCGGTTTGACCGGCCGAGGTATCCGCCGGAGGGGGTATGGGATGGTTGGTTCGTTTTCTGCGCGTTCCAGCGGAGCGCAGCCGCTCGCCCAGCAATCCCCGGTCGCCATCCAATTTTGTTCGTTCGGCCGTCTGAACCGACGAGCGCTTTGATGTCACAGGAGAAATGAATGAACGTGGCCTCGCCTCCGATGTGCTCCAGAATTCTCATAGCGGCTTCGCTGCTGGCGGGTCTTTCCTCGATTGTCGATGCGCAGGCGCAGGCGCCGGCGCCGGCAGCGGCAACTGCGCCTGCGGCAACGGCAAGCCAGCCCAGTACCTCGCTCGAGGAAATCATCGTCACCGCACAAAAGCGCAGCGAGCGTCTTCAGGACGTGCCGGTGACGATCACGGCGCTGTCGGCCGACTATCTGCAGAAAAACGGCGTCGAGCGAGCGAGTGACCTGCCGACGGCCGTGTCGGGTCTCATATGGTCGAATCAAGGCGCGTGGATCGAGCCCAACATCCGCGGCGTGTATACCAACGTGGCGGCCATCGGCTCCGGCTCGCCAATCGCGATCTACCTCGACGGGGTGTATCAGCCTTCGCAGTCGGGCACCATCTTCGATCTGCCGGACGTCAGAGATATCGAGGTTCTCAAGGGACCCCAAGGCACCTTGTTCGGGCGAAACGCCACGGGCGGCGCGATTGCCATCAATACGCGGGATCCTTCGTTCACGCCCACCGGCGACATCAACGTGAGCGCCGGTGCTTACCAGGGTAATTCGGTGAGGACCGCGGGGCACTATAATGTAAACGGCTACCTGAGCGGCCCGCTGACCTCGGTCTCGGATGACCTGGCGGCGGGGGTGTCCGCCTTGTACGACAGCACCGACGGGTTTACGACCGACGATGTGAACGGGCAGCGCGAGGGAAAGATCCAGTCCTCGATCATTCGCGGCAAGATGCTGTGGAAACCTTCCGACAGTGTCCAGGTTCTCGGCACGGTGTTCTACAGCCAGCATGAGGACCAAGTCGGGGAGGAGGCCGTGCCGCAGAACGGCGTGAGCGTCGCCAGCCAATACCCGGGGTCCATTCTGCCCAGCTCGCAGCCCTGGCATTTCACTTACCAGGGCGACACGCCCGGCGCCTGGGGGAACATCAAAGGCGCAAGCCTCAAGGCGACCATCGACTTCTCGGCCGGCACGCTCACCTCGTTGACCGGGTTCAACCAGTCGAGCGTGTACGTGAGCGTACCCATCGCGGCCGCCTACGCGGCGCCCGCGTGCGCCGCCGCTTTTATTTGCATCAATGGAGTCGTGATACCGCGGGACCAGGCCGTCAGTCAGGAATTCGACTTCGCGTCGAAGAAGTGGGCCGGATTCAGCTATATCGCCGGAGTCTTCGCTCTCTATGACAATCAGCGCGAGCACGATTCCTACAATGGCGGAGGATTCTCCGATGATTCAACCATCATCACGCACGCAGCGGCGATTTTCGGCGAAGGCACCTACGAGATTACCGATCAATTCTCCGCCATCGCCGGCGTGCGCGTGAGCCGCGACTCCTTGAACGCGAAAGGACGCGATTACACCGGTCCATTTACGCAATACGGCGACAGATCCTGGGACTCGGTGACGCCGCGTGGCTCGCTGCAGTACAAGTTCACCCCCAACCTCAACGCCTATTTCACCTATAGCCAAGGCTTCAAGGCCGGTGTGGTTTCCGGCCAGCTTCCTCCGCCGCCTGCCCCGGGCGGGTCTTACCCCCAGCCGGCGGATCCCGAGAAGATCTCGGCGTACGAGGTCGGCATGAAGGCGGCCACCGATACCTACTCGGCCAACCTGGCAGCCTTCTACTACGACTACAAAGACCTGCAGGTCGAGGTCTTTAATACCGCCACCTTCACGACCATCCCTGAAAACGCCACGACCGCCGAGATCTATGGACTCGATTTCGACGGCACCGCGAAGCTCAACGACTGGTTCCAGGTGCGGGTCTCGGGCACGTGGCTGCCGACCGCGAAGTACAAGGAATTCGAGCACGCGATTGCCTACGTTCCGCCGTTGAGTCCGACCGGCCTCGTCACCGACAGCAACTATAATGCGAGCAACTCGCGCATGCTGGTCACCCCCAAATTCACCGGAACGATCGCGGGTACGTACGGGCAGAACTTCGATTGGGGACGATTCGAGGCAACGGGTACCGTCTATCACTCCGGCGCATATCGCTGGGAGTACACCGATACGGTGACGACCAGTCCGTATACGCTGCTCAACGCCAACTTGACGTTCTCGCCGAACGCCAACCACATCAAGTACACAATCTACGGAAAGAACCTCACCAACAAGGCATATGTACAGGGCGCGTTGCCGACCGCCGAGGCAAACATCATTTATTGGAACCTGGCGCGCGAAATCGGCGTGACGGTGGGCTACTCCTTTTGATATGGCCGCACGGCTTAGGGATCGAGTCTGGCGCAGTGCAAGCGGCGCTGCGCCAGATTTGCCGTAAGAGCGCTCCTGCGCGCTGCGGTATCTACGAAAAAGGGTCAAATGTGCTGAAGCAAGTGGTCTTGCTCAAACGACGGGACGGCATGAGCATGGATGAGTTCATCGACTACTATGAGAATCACCATGTGAAACTGGGTCAACGGTATATGCCTTTGGCGCGACGCTACGTACGGCGCTATGTAAGGCCGGAAAAAAATCCCATCACGGGAGAAATTGTGGAACTCGATTTCGATGTCGTGATGGAAATCTGGTGGAACACGAGGCAAGACTTCGAAGAGACGATGAGACAGATCGGAGCAGGAGAAGCCCACCGATTGTTTTATGAAGATGAAGAGAAGCTCTTCAATTCCCACAACAACCGTGTATTCACCGTCGATGAATATGAGTCCGTCATGCCCGCAGGATTGTCGGACAAATAGAGGCGCTGCGCCAGATCTCCTGGAAGAAACCGCCCGCGATTCGGGTGAGATCCAGAAAGTTCGGCATGTCGGGAAATTGTTCGTGTTGCATCTGGTAGGACTGCCAGGACTCGCTATATTCCTCCAGGTTATTCCAGGACAGTTCCGCCACCCCGTCGAACTGCGGCATCCCCGCCCCGCTGCGCCGCTCGCTGACGTGGTATTGGATATAGCGGACCATCGAGGGCGTGCGCGGGACCAGAGGGGCGTGTATGTGACGCCAATGGTCCTGGAAGGCCTCCAGCGACATGCCCGGCTTGCGAGTCACCACCCATAGCGCGCGCAGGATCTTTTTGAGGTCGATGTGGGCGGGCCCCCACTGCACGATGTTCTCCACGCCGCTCAGCACGACGATGTGGTCGAGGTCCATGAAGCGCGCGGACTCATCGTAGATCTTCTCGGGAGTGGACAGCGCTCGCTGCAGATCCGCAGCGCTTTGCGCTTTGTCCCAGGCTTCGATCACGCCGTTGAACAATCGAGGCGAGTTATCGACTTTTTCCGCGAGCAGGAGGCTCTGCGACATACCCGCGGCGTCCGCCAATGCACCGGAGCGCTGCGGTTCGACCCTGTGCCAGTACGCGGCGAACTCATCGTCGGTCACCCCCTGCTTTTTTGGAATGAAGGCGAAGGACCTGACGCCGGTGTATTGCAAGCTATTGGACATCACGGTTCTCCTGTTCGTGAATGAGTTCGGCCGCCCGCCAGGGCTCGATCCTCGCAACCCGGCTCCTTGGCCGTGACGAACGGATTGAAGGTCGGATCCCGAAAGTCCTCGATGCTAGGCAGTGCGTTCACCAAAATCCCCCGGCATGGTGTTGCGGGAGAGCCGCCTCCCCGGCGCCGATAGGGCTACTACGTCCCTATTAGACCCAGTATGCTGTCGTTACACAGCATAACGATTTCATAGTAGAGGACACTCGATCGAACCACAAGGGCGGCCGGCGAGCTAGAATGTGTTGTACCACTGCAAGGGGGGCGCGATGAGCAAAGAAACAGTCGTTATGACCGAGATCGAAAGGTCAAGGCTCGACTGGATGGCCGAGCATCTGCAAAGCTACCTTCGATCGGGTGGCACCCGCGGCCACATCGTCGATCTTCGCCCCATCGGCGGACACGCCTTTACGACGACGCTGCTGCTGCGGACGACCGGCCGCAAGAGCGGGCAGACCCGGACCGTTCCTCTGATCTACGGCAGCATCGGCGGCGAGGTCGTCGTTGTAGCCTCAAAAGGCGGCGCCGACGTTCACCCGGCCTGGTATCACAACATCAAAGGCGGTACTGAAGCATCTTTTCAAATCGCATCCGAGGCATTTCAAGCCACTTGGCGCGAACCGCAAGGTGCGGAGCGGGAGGCCGTTTGGGCCTTTATGGAAAAAGTGTACCCGCCCTATCGCGATTATCAGGTGGCGACCCGCCGCACCATACCGCTGGTGATGTTGACGCCGCGAGCACCTGTCGAGGCATTCCATGAGTGACGCGAATCGTGATTTCCCTCTGTAAAAAAGGGGTGTGGTCTGTAGGATCATGGGGTGGGCGCTACGCAGGTCGACCCGCGACGCTAAGCACCTGATTTTTCTGGGGTTTCAGAGAGAGCCGGAAGGCTGTGCGGCTACGGACAAGGCGCTGTGCAACCAAGGTCAATCCCGAGCACGCGCGGCGCCTGGGATCGATCGTAACGTATGCAGGGCGGATTTGCTTCCGGGGAAGGTGGCTGACTATGAGCAAAACCATGATCGTCGGGGCGCGAATTTGGGACGCGAGCGGAGGCACCCCGTTCGACGGCGATGTGCTCATCGAGGGCAACCGGGTGCGGGCGATGTCCCGGGTATCCGGTCAGATGTCGCAGGTCGGCTGTCAGGTGGTCGATGCTGCCGGGCTATTCCTGATGCCAGGCATGGTGGAAGGCCATGCGCACTTATCGTTCGAATCCGTCACCTCGACGGAGGATCTGATCACACCGCCGCCGGAGGAGCACACCCTGCTCACGGCGCGCGTTGCCAAAACCCTGCTCGACCAGGGATTCACGAGCGCCCATGGCGCTGCCGAGGCGAAGCTGCGGCTGGGGGTCGCCGTACGCAATGAGGTCGACGCCGGGCGGCTTCCCGGACCCCGCATCCGCGCGGGATCCCTCGAAATCACGGTCACCGGTGGCTTGGGCGATGAGAGCAGGCTGCACAACCCGCGCCAAGCCCCTGCGATCGTCGTCGACGGTCCCGAGGAAATGCGCAAAGCCGTGCGTCTGTGCTGCCGGGAAGGGTGCGACAACATCAAGCTGGATGTGTCGGGCGACCCGTTCTATCCAGCCATCCCTTCCCACGCCACGCCCATGGCATTCGAAGAAATACGCATGGCCGTGGAGACGGCCCACAACCTGGGCCGCCTGGTGAACGCGCATGCGCGCTCGATCGGCTCGATCCAGAACTGCGTACGCGCCGGCGTGGATGTCCTGTATCACTGCGAATATACCGACGAGAAAACGCTCGACATGCTCGAGGAGGCGAAGGACCGCATCTTCGTGGCGCCTACCATCAGCTTGTTCCACACCATGCTGCACGAGGCCTCGCCCTGGGTTACGCCTGAGACCGCGCGGGCCATGGGGATCGATAAGCTGATCGACGAATCGCGGAAGACGCACACCGAATTGCGCAAGCGCGGTATCCGCCACGTCATCGGCGGCGATTATGGCTTCGCCTGGAGCAAGAACGGCACCAATGCGCGCGATATCGCTTTCTTCGTCGAGTACTACGGCTACTCGCCCGCCGAGGCGTTGCGCTGCGCGACGCGTAATGGCGGCGCGCTCATGACGATGGCGAGCGGCGACAAACTCGGCGAGGTGCGCGAAGGCTACCTGGCGGATCTTCTCCTCGTGGACGGTGATCCGCTCGCGGATGTGTCTATTCTCACGAAGGCAGATCGCCTCGCCCTGATCATGAAAGATGGACAGATCCACAAGCATGCGAGCGGTCATGCGCAGCGTCGCGCAGCGGCCTAAAGCGACTCAATCGGAATTTTCGGAGAACACTATGGCAGTCGAAGCGAAGGAACTGAAAGGCACTCAAAAGGGTGCCCAGAAGGGCGCTCCAAAAGGCGAGGCTCGTTGTCCGGGCGCTCCAAGCACGCAGGAGATCATCGCCGCCGACAAGGTGGCCGCGCCGAAGTGGGTGCGCTCCGAGTCATACGAGTTCTTGGGCGACGAGGACATCTCCACCGATCGCTACATCGAGCCTTCCTTTGCGAAGGACGAGTTCGACAAGTTATGGACGCGCACCTGGCAATTCGCCTGCCGCGAGGAGAACATTCCGCAGATCGGCGACTATCAGGTGTACGACATCGGACCCTACTCGTTCATCATCACCCGGGTCGGCCCGAAGGACATTCGTGCGTACTACAACGCCTGTCTGCATCGGGGCACGAAGCTCCGTGCCTCCGGCAGCGAGGGCTGTGCGAGCGAATTCCAGTGCAGTTTTCATGGCTGGAGCTGGAACATCGACGGCACGAACAAGAACGTCGTCTGCGAGTGGGATTTCCCGCATGTCGATCGCAAGAAGCTGTCGCTCCCTCAGGCCAAGGTAGAGGTGCTGGGCGGCTTCGTGTTCATCAACATCGATTTAGATGCTCCCGCGCTGGCCGATTATCTCGGACGCGAGTTCAAGGCTCATATGGACGCCTGGAAGCTCGAGGATCGATACGTGTACCTGCACGTCGCAAAAAGTCTGCCCTGCAACTGGAAGCTGGCGATCGAAGCGTTCCTGGAGGCCTATCACGTGGTCCGGACGCACCCTCAGGTGGCGGTGTCCAATGGAGACGCCAATTCGCAGTACGACGTCTATGGCGAGCACGTCGATCGCTTCATCTCCACTCTGGGCGTGCTGAGTCCGCATTTGTATGGCAAGCATACGGAGCAGGACATTCTCGATCAGTTCACGTTGGGCGACAGCGGTGCGCTCGGGGATTCGTCGAAGCCTACCTTGAGCCAAGGCGGCACGGCGCGTCAGGTCATGGCGGACATGTTTCGCGGCATGTTCGAGAAAGCGACCAACTCCGATCTGAGCGCAGTCTCGGATTCCGAGCTCCTCGATTGCTTCTCCTATACGATCTTCCCCAATTTCTTCGTGTTTCCGGGTATTTCCCTGCCGATGATCTACCGCTTCCGTCCGGATCCGCGCGATCACCGCAAGTGTCTGTACGAGGTCTTGTTCATGCGGCCTGTGCCGGTCGACGGCAAGCGACCGGAGCCGGCCGAGCCCATCCGCTTGCGCGACGATCAATCGTTCAAGGAAGCCGCAGGCATGGACTTGGGGTTCGGCGCCATTCTCGATCAGGACACGGACAACTTGTTCTTGCAGCAGGAAGGGCTTGAGGCGAGCGCCAAGCACGGCCTGACGCTCGGTAATTATCAAGAAGTGCGCGTCCGCCATTTCGAGAAGGCAGTCGAGAAGTACCTCGCGATGGATGCGAAGAGGCCGGACATCGAGCGACTACCGTCGCGTTGAGCGCTTCGCGTTGACACAGGAGGCCGTGGAGAGCACGTTCGCTCGCGTGTTGCAAGTATTGGAGCTGCCGCCGGGAACCAAGAAAGCGGTTGACGTCAACGGCATGTCCGTTCTTGTTTGTAATACCAACGAGCGGCTGTACGCCGTCTCGAACATCTGCTCGCATGCACACGAGAAGCTCGAGTGCGGACGCATGTCGAGGGGTTGGATTGGATGTCCGGTTCACGGCGCGCGCTTCGATCTGGCGACGGGCCGCGCCATGAACCCGCCCGCGAAGGAGCCCATAGCGACCTATGAAGTCCGCGTCGTCGACGCTTGGATCGAGGTCGCCGTCGACGCTCAGCGAGTCAATGCCTCATAACTCAGGAACTTGGTGGTCGACCAGCCGCCATCGAGCGCAAGAGTCTGACCGTTGATGAAGCTGCCTTCCTGCGACGCCAGAAAGTACACGGCGTTGGCTACGTCCGCGATGGTGCCCTCGCGGTTCATCGGGGTCATCTCCTGGTTGACCCTGCGAAACGGAGGGGCATCCCAGTAGTCCTTGGTCATGTCGGTCTTGATGACGCTGGGTGCCACGAGATTCGAGCGGATGCCATTCGCACCGTATTGCACCGCCAACGCCTGTGTGAGGCCGATCAGACCGGCCTTGGCCGCGCAATAGACGCCGCCATTCAATCCCCCGTGGATGCCGAAAACAGAGCCGACGCTGATGATGGATGCGCCGGATTGCATCACTCGAAGCGCCGCGCGGGCAAAGCGGAATGGGGCTTTTAGGCTGATGTCGATCACTTCGTTGAGCGTGGCGTCGTCGGTCTCGTGCACCGGCGCCCACTTGCCGGATCCGGCATTATTCACCAGGCAGTCGAGCCGCCCGAAGGACGTCATGGCCAGCTCGACTGCCCGCTCCGGAGCGTCTGCGGCCGTCACGTCGGCGGCGAGGACTACGATATCGGTTTCTCGGGACAGCTCCCGGGCGAGGGCATCCAGGCGCTCTTTGCGCCGGGCGACCGCGACGATCCGATAGCCGCCGGCGGCAAAGCGCCGCGCGATCCCATCGCCGATACCGGAGCTCGCGCCGGTTACCAGCAAGACGGGCTTTTCTTTCGAAGCGGGTGTTGCGCTCATGTCGAGTTACCAATAATTGGCGTTCAATTTTCTGGGTCGCGATTGGCCGTTGGCCTCGGAGTATACCCAGGGTCGCGGCAAGACGGGCGGCGGGAGGCTGCGGCGAGGCTCCGCTCCCTAGTCACTGCAGCCTTAGGCAACTCGCCGCGCGCGTGGAGGCTAGCGGCAGGCCGCCGTAGGGACTCGCGGCGTAGACGCCGCCCGGGGATTGGATGAACATCTACCCCTGCTGGAACGGGCGGGGCCCATGTAGAGGCGGGGGAGCGCATGATGGAAAGCCAAGCTTACGATGTCGTCGTGGTCGGATCGGGGTCCGCCGGAGCCATGGCGGCGCTTCGCGCGAGGGAGCTCGGTCTGTCGGTCCTCATCGTCGAGAAGGCCCACAAGTACGGCGGCACGTCGGCGACCTCCGGCGGTGTTCTCTGGATCCCCAACCACGGGCTCACGCAGA